>OKTP01000388.1_pt1 | contig 16112 bp, 10 predicted proteins | sample 1606291 | NCBI WGS metagenome assembly OKTP01 (sample SAMEA3879558, study PRJEB24766) | human gut metagenome | biome: human-associated habitat; feature: feces | place: USA | collected 1985/1987
CAAAAATACAAATATATCCCTTATTTTTGTAATTTTGCCCCCTCAAAACTTATAACTAAAAGGAATGATAGAGTTGACTCAAGAGGAATTGAAGCAGCATTTCAGCGAACCAATCTTCGGACAAATAGCCGAAACTGCCGATGCACTGGGCTTAGAGTGCTATGTGGTAGGTGGTTACGTTCGCGATATTTTTCTGCAACGTCCCTCTAAAGATATAGATGTAGTAGTTGTAGGCAGTGGAATTGCTATGGCAGAAGCACTTGGAAAACGTCTGGGACGTGGTGCTCATGTCTCTGTTTTCAAGAATTTCGGAACGGCACAAGTAAAATATAAAGGCACGGAAGTAGAATTTGTAGGAGCTCGCAAAGAGTCATATCATCGGGATTCACGAAAACCTATCGTGGAAGACGGAACACTGGAAGATGATCAGAACCGTCGTGATTTTACGATTAATGCTCTTGCCGTTTGCCTGAATAAAGCACGTTTTGGGGAACTGGTAGATCCGTTCGGCGGTATGGAAGATATGAAGGAGAAGACGATTCGTACTCCTCTTGATCCAGATATTACGTTTAGTGATGATCCGTTACGTATGATGCGCTGTATCCGTTTCGCTACGCAACTGAATTTTTACATTGATGATGACACTTTTGAATCGCTTTGCCGTAATAGGGAACGGATCAACATCATATCCCGTGAGCGTATTGCAGATGAATTGAATAAGATAATTCTTTCGCCTGTTCCTTCAAAGGGCTTTATTGACTTGGAGCGTAGTGGGTTGTTGTCGTTAATCTTTCCCGAACTGGCTGCTTTGCAGGGGGTAGAAACACGGAATGGCCGTTCGCATAAGGATAACTTTTATCATACGTTGGAAGTACTTGATAATATCAGCAAGAAAACGGATAATCTTTGGCTGCGTTGGGCTGCCTTGTTGCATGATATTGCCAAACCTGCCACTAAACGTTGGGAACCAAAAGCTGGCTGGACGTTCCATAACCATAATTTCATCGGTGAAAAAATGGTTCCGAATATTTTCCGTAAGATGAAGTTGCCGATGAATGAGAAGATGAAGTATGTACAGAAAATGGTTAGTCTGCACATGAGGCCAATCGTGATTGCGGATGACGTGGTGACAGATTCGGCTGTTCGTCGTCTGCTTTTTGAGGCGGGAGATGATATTGATGATTTGATGACTTTGTGTGAAGCGGATATTACTTCAAAGAATATGGAGCGTAAGCAACGTTTCTTGAATAATTTCCAGTTGGTTCGTCAGAAATTGAAAGACTTGGAGGAGAAAGACCGGATTCGTAATTTTCAGCCTCCGGTAAGTGGGGAGGAAATCATGGAAACCTTCGGTTTGCAGCCTTGCCGTGAAGTCGGGGCTTTGAAAAGTGCGATTAAAGATGCTATATTGGATGGAGTTATCCCGAATGAATATGAGACCGCTCATGCCTTTATGTTGGAAAGAGCTGCGAAAATGGGATTGAAACCACTTGACTAATTGGCGGTTGTTTTTACTATTTGTATAAGTCTAAATCTGTATAAACAAGAAAACAGTGAACACTTAATGAATCTACTCCATACAGTGTTCACTGTTTTCTTGTTTTGTTGATCCGGTTACTGCTTAGGCAGTGTCACAGAAAAATATGGGTTAGGTATGCGTTGTTCAAATATAACTTTTTTCAACTTTTCTACGATATCCGGATGTTGGAGTGCTACATCGTTGTCTTCGTGAATATCTGTCTTTAGGTTATATAGGAACGGCTTTCCTTTTTTAACGATTAATTTCCAATCATCCATGCGCACTGCTATCTGGTTGGTTTCATTAAATTCCCAATACAGGAAGTCATGTTGTTTCTGTTTTTTCTTGCCAAGCAAGGTCGGTGCGAAAGAAATTCCGTCGAAATAGTCAACTTCTTTTTCTTTATTACGGTATTTCTTTTCATAATTTTTGATGCCGGCCACATCACAGAAAGTAGGCATTAAATCATAGAAAGCGCAGATGTGGTCATTGACTTTGCCTGCCGGTACGTGTCCCGGCCAGCGGGCAATGAATGGAATGCGGATTCCTCCCTCGTGGCATTGGCGTTTCAGTCCACGCAATTTTCCGTCTCTACCGAAGAAAGTAGGGTCGGCTCCTCCTTCTTCGTGAGGGCCGTTGTCGCTGGAGAAGATAACTAATGTGTTTTCATCCAATCCTTTTTCTTTCAATTTCTTCAAAACTTCCCCTACATAATAGTCCAGGCGGGTAATCATGGCGGCAAATTGAGCGTGTGTATGGGTGATAGCATTGTATCTTGAACCTTCGCTTCCTTTGTAAACCTTATCTGGATCGAATTTTGCTTTATACTCGTTTAAGATCGAATCTTCCGGTTGCACCAGTTCTGCGTGAGGCAAAGTGTAGGTAAATATGCCGAAGAAAGGCTGTTTGGTATCCTGTTGGTCCAGCCATTCCATTGCTTTCTCGTGAATCATGTCGGCAGAATATTGCGAGCGTTTCTGATATTCAGGACCATACATCGGGTATTTGATGTTTTCGTCCATTACTATACGTACTACTCCTGTATCGCCCAGAGCTTTACTATATCGGTTTAAGAAATTAGGGTAGTAGAGGTGAGCTTGGAATTGGCAAATGTAACCATAATATTCATCTATGCCGCGTTTGTCCGGAGTAGAGCAAGATCCTTCGTAACCTCCGGCCCATTTACCGAACATACCGGTGGTATATCCGTTGTCTTTCATAATTTCCGGTAGGATAACGTGATCCGGATCATAAGGATGTTGTCCCACTACCGAATATTCTTTGTTGTTTCCGTACATGATAATGGGTGAATTTCCCCAATACTCTTTGTTTCCGCGTACTTCACAGTGACCTGTATGTTGTCCTGTCATAAATGAAGCTCTGGAAGGTGCGCTGACCGGGCTGCCTGCATACGCTTGTGTGAAGCGCATTCCTTCGTTTGCCATAGCGTCTATATGGGGAGTGCGTATGAATGGCTGGCCGTAGCATCCTAAGTCGCCATATCCCATGTCGTCACAGAGGATAAATATAATGTTGGGTTTGGAATCCTTTTTCTGTCCGTTGGCGGAGAGAGTGGAAAGGAGTAATGTGCCGCTTATTAATGATATAGATTTGTAATTCATAATGTTACGTAATTAAATGTTGTATGGGTTGTTTAAATTATTTGCCGATAAGGTCTTTTCCTTCACGTACACCCTGAAGGATAGCTTGTAGCTCTGCCACTTTTTCCGGCATTTGAGAAGCATAATTAGTTACTTCTTTCACTTCTTCCATTTTATACAGTTGCGGTTCTTTTGAGTTACCGGTTTCGATTTTCGGTCCCCACTGGATCATTTTCGGTCCCCCATTCGGTTCGATATATTTCCAATCTTTTGTGCGGACAGATAGTGTATGATTGGAAGCTTGTTCGATTACCCACGGACGGTCTTTCTTTTCTTTGCCTAGCCAGCTTCCCAGGAAGTTGTAACTATCAGGTGCAGTGCCTTTGGGCATAACAGCCCCGGTCAGAGAAGCCAGTGAAGCTAACCAATCGACCTGAGAAACCAACAAATCCGATGTTTTACCTTTTTTCACTTCTTTCGGCCAGCTTAAGATAGCCGGGATACGGGTCCCTCCTTCAAATGCACTATATTTATTACCTCTTAATGGTCCTGCAGGGCTGTGTCCGTTAAGGAGTTCCTCCGCCTTATCATCATATCCGTCGTCAACTACCGGGCCGTTGTCACTTGAAAGAATAATTAATGTGTTTTCTCTCAAGCCTAGTTTTTCAAGTGTATTCAGAATTTCACCGACACAATAGTCGAATTGTACAATGGCGTCACCTCTCAGTCCCATTGGGTTCTTTCCTCTAAAACGGTCATGGGGGAAACGAGGAACGTGTACATCATTTGTTGCAAAATAAAGGAAGAAAGGTTTATCCTTATTTTCTTCAATAAACTGAATGGCATGTGTTGTCAGAGAGTCAGCAATGTTTTCGTCTTTCCAAAGAGCTTTACCTCCACCTTTCATAAAGCCGATGCGGGAAATGCCATTGACGATAGACATATCGTGTCCGTGACTAGGTTTCAGGTTATAAAGCATTTCCGGATTGCTCTTTCCGGTAGGTTCACCTTCAAAATTTCTTTGATAGCTTACTTCGATAGGTGCACTAGGATCGTAGTTGGCTACTTTCCCGTTTTCAATGTATACGCAAGGTACACGGTCAGCGGTAGCTGCCATAATGTAATGGTAGTCAAATCCTAAGTCTCCCAATGCACATGGCAGTGGAGCGTTCCAATCTTGTGTACCGGCTTTGTCTCCTAATCCCAAGTGCCATTTTCCGATAGCTCCGGTAGCATAACCGGTACTTTTGAACATATCCGCCATGGTATATTGTTCGGGACGGATAATCATGCCGGCATTTCCGGCAGCTACGTCTGTTCCTTTTTTGCGCCAAGCATATTCTCCTGTCAGCATGGAATAACGGGAAGGGGTACTGGTTGCAGCGGTGGCGTGGGCATTAGTGAAGCGAATACCTGATTTTGCTAATCTGTTGACATTAGGAGTTTGTACGTTTTTAGCTCCGTAACATTCCAAATCTCCATAACCGAGATCGTCGGCATAGATAAACACAACGTTGGGTGTTTTTGCTTTTTCGGGGGTGGTTTGTTTGGGGGCTTTGTCTGCGGCTGTGGCCACACAGGCAGCAGAAGATAAAAGGGTAAAAAGCAAAGGTTGTTTCATTGTTTTATTAAATTTATATTGATTAAGGTGTTTAATTTTTTATTGTCCATGTGTTTTTAAGACGCTAATATAGTATATTTAATCATTGAAAGCAACTTTATTCTCATTCTTTAAAAAAATAGAGAGTAAAGTTGCTTTATATTAATACCCCGGAAGTTGTTTTTTGGCATTAATTGATATATCCCGGATTTGTCAGCATATTTTTTGAATATAAACTATTTCAATTCAATAATTTCTTCGTTACAGTTCGTCAGTTTTTCTATTCTTTCGTTCGTTACTACCCAAGAGTTTTCTATTCCTACCGGACCTATACCCGGAAGAACGATTTTAGGCTCAAGAGCAAAGACCATTCCCGGTTCCAGTTCTTGTTTCATGCGGGGAGCTAACACGGGTGCCTCGTTGATTTCGAGTCCGATACCGTGACCGATAAATTTGGCCTGCTGTTGCGTGCCCATAAATTTATCTGCAAATCCGGCAGCGGTCACCATTTCTATGGCAGTGTTGTAAAGGGTTTCGCAAGGAATACCCGGCTTGGCGATAGAAGCGATTTTTTCCTGAATATCCAGGCAGACCTGATGAGCAGCATACGCTTCCTCCGGTAATTTCCCAATAGAGAATACACGGCTCATGTCACCCATGTATCCATTGAAGTTGCCGCCTAAGTCAATCATTACACTTTGGGCTTCTTTCAGTGGGGTTTTATTCGCCCCTCCCGGCAGGGCAGGGTCGAGGCCTTGGCCACCTAAAGCAAAGTCGTATGGAGAGGGGTATCCGGCATTGTCTCCGGTCAGCACGCTACCCATGAAGATTTCCATGCTACGTCCGAAAACGCGGAAGATTCCCAAATTGCCTTGCAGACGCATCAGACGTTCGATTTCGATAGAAAATTCGATGTCCGTCATGCCGGGGCGGTATACGCTGGGGATTTGTTCGTAGGCTTTGGCGTGAGCAATGCCCGAACGACGGAACATTTCAATTTCAATGGCAGTTTTTACACTACGTGCCTGGCGGATTAACGGAGTGCCGTTGACTACTTCCGTTTCAGGAAACAAGCTTGCCAACCGGCAATATTCCGAGTAAGGGAGTTCGTCACCTTCCAACATTAACTTGGCAGGCATGGGCAATCCTTTTTCTTTTAGCAAATCTACAATTTGTTCTGGTTTGCGGATTGAGAATGAATGTTCTCCTGTGATATTGTTGGGACGTTTAAAAAACAGTAAAGCAGGTGAGTGTAGTGGGAGATAGAGATAACCACTGACTACGCAACCATACGTGTAAATTAAATTAGCATTACAAGTAATAAGTGCGGCGTCAATGCCCTGTAACGCCATCAGACTGCGAATCTTATCGCGGCGAAGTTTTAATTCGGGTTGTAGCATTTTATATTTGTTACATGATTAATAATTACACAATTGCTAATAGTAAATCATTAATTGTGAGTTGTTTACTGTGAACAACAAATTCATAATCTATTATTTACCTTATTATGCCACAAAGATAATTAATTCCATTGAAAATAATGTTAATCTCAAAAAAATAGCGCTACCCGCGTCCTGTCACAGGAGGCGAGTAGCGCAAAACCACAAATACAAATACAACTAAACAAAGTCTTTTTAAATAACGCCTTGTCCCATCATTGCGTGAGCTACTTTCATAAATCCGGCAATATTAGCACCCTTCACATAATTAATATATCCGTCGGGTTCTGTGCCGTATTTCACGCATTGGGCATGGATGCCGTGCATGATCGCATGAAGCTTTTCATCTACTTCGGCAGCGCTCCAGCTCAGGTGCATTGCGTTTTGAGACATTTCCAGGCCGGAAGTGGCAACACCGCCGGCATTGACTGCCTTACCCGGAGCATACATCGTTTTATGTTCGATAAATAAATCGATTGCTTCGGGAGTACATCCCATGTTAGAAATTTCTCCGACACAAAGTACGTCATTTTTTATGAGATTTTGTGCATCTTCTCCATTTAATTCGTTTTGAGTTGCGCATGGAAGTGCAATGTCTGCTTTTACTTCCCACGGGCGTTTGCCTTCTACGAATGTAGCATTCGGATATTGTTCAGCGTAAGGAGCTACAATGTCATTACCCGAAGAACGCAACTCGAGCATATAGTCTATCTTTTCGCCGCTGATTCCGTCCGGGTCGTAGATGTATCCATCCGGGCCCGAGATTGTGATAACTTTTGCACCCAACTCGGTAGCTTTCGTAGCTGCTCCCCAGGCTACATTACCAAAACCGGAGATGGCAACGGTCTTACCTTTAATATCAATTCCTTTTGTCTGCAACATTTGATTGACAAAATATAAACCACCGAAACCGGTAGCTTCGGGACGAATCAGCGAACCGCCAAATTCCAGTCCTTTACCGGTAAATGTTCCGGTAAATTCGCGGGTCAGCTTTTTGTACATACCGAACATATAACCTACTTCACGTCCGCCCACGCCAATGTCACCGGCAGGCACATCCATATCCGGACCTAAATGGCGCCACAATTCCAACATAAATGCCTGGCAGAAACGCATAATTTCAGCATCGCTCTTTCCACGTGGAGAGAAGTCCGAACCACCTTTACCTCCGCCCATAGGCAGGGTAGTCAGCGCGTTTTTGAACGTCTGTTCGAATCCGAGGAATTTAAGGATGGAAAGATTGACCGAAGCATGGAAACGAATACCACCTTTGTACGGACCAATCGCATTGTTGAATTGTACGCGATAGCCGAGATTTGTTTGAACTTCTCCTTTATCGTCTACCCAAGTGACACGGAAAGTAAAAATACGGTCTGGTTCTACCAATCTTTCGATGATTTTAGCTTTTTCAAATTCAGGATGTTGATTGTAGATGTCTTCGATAGAAAGAAGTACTTCCTTCACTGCTTGAAGATATTCAGACTCACCGGGATGTTTTGCCTCCAAAGAGGACATGATTTTCTGGATGTTCATAATAGTATGTTTTTAAAAAGGTTGTTCTGATAAAATGTCAACTAACTATACTGCAAATATAGGAAAAGTTTTCAAATGTGATTGATTTTATGGCTATATTTTGATTAAATAATGATAAAATGATAGAGTTGGGGATACTAGCTAAGGAGCTTATAGTATTCGCACATTACTAATGCTACTTTTTTCATGTGAATAAAAAAATCGAGGATAAACTTAATGTTACAAATCTACAAAATAATAAGAGATAAGCAAGTAAACTTTATAAAGAAGATGATAGAAAATGAGATTTAAAAAATTAACTTTGCAAACCGGATTTTGGAAACATGATGATTTGGAATAAGAAAGGAGAATAATTTTATGCTCAGTAAATATAAATTAAACCAGCTTTACTTCAAAGATACGCAGTTCGCCAACCTGATGACCAGGCGGATTTTCAACGTGTTGTTAATAGCCAACCCTTATGACGCTTTCATGTTGGAAGATGACGGACGTATTGATGAAAAGATATTCAATGAATACACCTCTTTGTCCTTGCGTTATCCGCCGCGTTTCTCACAAGTATCTACGGAGGAAGAGGCTTTGACGCAATTGGAGAATATGTCGTTCGACCTGGTGATTTGTATGCCGAGTACGGGTGATAATGACAGTTTCGACATCGGCCGTCACATTAAAGAGAAATATGAGCATATTCCTATTGTCATTCTGACTCCTTTCAGCCATGGTATTACAAAGAGGATTATCAACGAAGATCTGAGTGCGTTCGAATACGTATTCTGCTGGCTGGGTAATACGGATTTGTTGGTTTCTATCATTAAGTTAATGGAGGATAAGATGAATCTGGAACATGATGTGCAGGAAGTCGGTGTACAGTTGATTCTTTTGGTGGAAGACGGTATCCGTTTCTATTCCTCCATTCTTCCCAACTTGTATAAATTCGTGCTAAAGCAAAGCCAGGAATTTTCTACCGAGGCGTTGAATGCGCATCAGCGTACACTCCGTATGCGTGGACGTCCTAAAATCGTTCTGGCACGCACGTATCAAGAGGCAATGGAGGTCTATCGTAAATATCAGAACAATATATTAGGTGTTATCACAGACGTACGTTTCCCGAAGGTGGAGCGTGGCGAAAAAGACGGTCTGGCGGGTATTAAGTTATGCGCTGAGATACGTAAGAATGATCCGTTTGTACCGTTGATTATCCAGTCTTCCGAATCAGAGAACGCTTCGTATGCAGCAAAGTATGGCGCTAGTTTTATCGACAAGAACTCCAAGAAAATGGACGTCGACCTGCGGCGTATCGTTTCTGATAACTTTGGTTTCGGCGACTTTGTGTTCCGTAATCCGGAGACAGGGGAGGAGATTGCCCGTGTACGTAATCTGAAAGAATTGCAGAATATCCTGTTCGCTGTGCCTGCCGAGTCTTTCTTGTATCATATTAGCCGGAATCATGTGTCACGCTGGCTTTATTCACGCGCCATGTTCCCGGTGGCAGAGTTTTTGAAACCTATTACATGGAGCAGCCTTCAGGACGTGGATGCGCATCGCCGGATTATCTTTGAAGCGATTGTGAAATACCGTAAAATGAAGAATCAGGGAGTGGTTGCCGTCTTTAAACGTGACCGTTTCGACCGTTATTCCAACTTTGCCCGTATCGGTGACGGTTCGTTGGGAGGAAAGGGACGCGGTTTGGCTTTTATAGATAATATGGTGAAACGTTATCCCGAATTTGAAGAGTTTGAGAATGCCCGTGTTGCCATTCCTAAGACAGTGGTGCTTTGTACGGACGTATTCGATGAATTTATGGACATTAACAATCTGTATCAGATTGCGCTTTCGGATGCGGATGATGATACGATATTGCGATATTTCCTGAAAGCAAAATTGCCGGACAGACTGGTAGAGGACTTTTTTACTTTCTTTGATGTGGTGAAATCGCCTATTGCTATCCGTTCTTCTTCTTTGTTGGAAGATTCTCACTATCAGCCGTTTGCCGGAATCTATAACACTTATATGATTCCTTATCTGGACGATCGGTATGAAATGTTGCGTATGCTTTCCGATGCAATCAAAGGCGTTTATGCTTCCGTTTATTTTCGGGATAGTAAAGCCTATATGCAGGCTACATCGAATGTGATCGATCAGGAAAAAATGGCCGTTATTTTGCAGGAAGTAGTCGGCAATCAGTATGGTGACCGTTATTATCCATCCATGTCCGGTGTGGCGCGTTCGCTGAATTATTATCCGTTGGGTGATGAAAAAGCGGAGGAAGGAACCGTCAATCTGGCACTGGGATTGGGAAAATATATTGTAGACGGCGGTATGACGCTTCGTTTCTCTCCTTATCACCCCAATCAGGTGTTACAGACCAGCGAAATGGAAATAGCTCTGAAAGAAACCCAGACCCGCTTCTATGCCTTGGATTTGAAGAATGCAGGGCATGATTTCTCTATCGATGATGGCTTCAATTTGTTGAAACTTCATGTGAAAGAGGCGGAAAACGATGGAGCTTTGCGGTATATTGCTTCTACATACGATCCTTACGATCAGGTTATCCGTGACGGTTTGTATCCGGGCGGACGCAAGGTGATTACGTTTGCAAACATTCTGCAACATGATGTATTCCCGTTGCCTCGGATTCTTCAATTAGTGCTGAAGTATGGCGAACAGGAAATGCGCCGTCCGGTTGAAATTGAGTTTGCGGCTACCATGAGTCGCGAGCAGGATAAGACAGGCACATTTTATTTGTTACAGATCCGGCCAATTGTGGATAGTAAGGAAATGTTGGACGAAGATTTGAATGAGATACGGGATGAGGACGTTATCCTTCGTTCTTATAATTCGTTGGGACATGGCATTATGAACGAAATTCACGATATTGTCTATGTAAAGACTGAGGGTTACAGTGCTTCGAACAATCAGGCTATTGCTTGGGAAATAGAAAAAATCAACCGGCAGTTCCTGAATGAAGGTAAGAATTATGTACTTGTCGGTCCGGGACGTTGGGGAAGCAGCGATACATGGTTGGGTATTCCGGTGAAATGGCCGCATATTTCTGCTGCCCGTGTGATAGTGGAAGCCGGTTTGACTAATTACCGCGTAGATCCGAGTCAAGGCACACACTTCTTCCAGAACCTGACTTCTTTCGGAGTAGGCTATTTCACTATCAACGCTTTTATGAATGACGGTGTTTACGATCAGGATTTCCTTAATGCCCAACCGGCGGTAGACGAAACGAAATTCTTGCGTCATGTCCGTTTTGAGAAGCCGATGATAGTCAAGATGGACGGAAAGAAAAAATTGGGTGTCGTTTTAAGGCCGGAAGATTAAGTGATTCTGTTAATTAAGACCGATGTTGTTTATCCGCTATTCCTATATGCTAATGGACTCATGCCAACATATCGTTTGAAGTATTTGCCGAAGAATGATGTGTTGGCGAAATTGAGTGAGTTGGAAATTTCCTGGATGGGGATATTGGTCGATTTCAGTTGTGATTTGGCATCCATAATTACCATATGTGAGATGATTTCGACACAGGTGTTTCCTGTCACTTTCTTTACAGTAGTACAGAGGTGAATATTTGATATTTTGAGTTTCTCGGCATACCATGCTACATTGCGCGTCTTATTGTAATTTTGTATCACCAGTTGAGTGAAGTTTTTGTAGATTAACTCGCTTTTAGACGAATACTCTTTCGTGTTTTGTAGCTGGTTGTTATACATGGCAGCTATTCCGGTATGTATATTATTATACAAGTGCGGAGTAATTCCTTTGCGGGTTGATTCGTCGAAAAAATCATATAGCTTTATCAAGAATTGAAAGTATTCTGCCAGTAGTTTGGCTCCTTCCGGCTTTAATGAAATAACCGGTCGGCCTATCGTTATAAATAGGGTGTTGATAGCCGAAGGAAGTAAATTGGCTTGCTCTATGTATTTTGATGAGAAGCCTCCGAAATAAAGTATCGGTTCTCCATTGACACTGTGTATCTGAAGAATACTTCCGGGCATAATTGTAACGAAGTCATTAGCCCGTACTGTTATGCGATTTAGATTGACCGAGGCTTCGATTTCTCCCTCCATGCATAGCACGAATATTTCCGATTTCAGTCGGCAAGGAAAGTTGGTATACAAGCTAAGCAATGCCTTGTTTACTCCTGTACCTATGAGCCATTCTTCGGGTAAATCTATTTTGGGTAGTTCTTTCATTTCTCACACTTTTTACTTTATACAAAGATATATGGATTATGATTAATGGGCTGTTTTTCTTTTCAAAAATTATAATTTTGACTCGTAAAACGGTATCTTATAAGATATTTTAGGCGCTTTTCTTTAAAAATAGAACAGAAACAAGAAAAATAGACCTTGCAGGTGTGTGAAAATAATAGTTACTTTGCGCCTGTGAAATTTTGGCATTTGTGTGCGATGGGAATATCACGCATTTGCTTTTATTAATTAAAAAGAGAATTTAGAAATGAACAAGAGATTATTTTATTATCTGTTTGCTGTATTGTGTACAGTGACATTGTTTACATCTTGTAGTGATGACGATGATAATGGGAAGGGTGATGATCAGACGGAAGTTGCTGATATAAGTGGTAATTATAAAGGCAATTTAGTGGTATCTATTAAGGAACATCCGGCTGATCCTATTTCTCAGGTAATATCTATTACTAAATCAGGTAATCAAACATCACAAGTAGTACTGTCTTTAAAGAATTTTTCATTTGGCGGACAGTTGGTAGGTGATATTGAAGTTCCTTGTATGGTAGAAGAAAGAGAAGGAACACAATCTTTTAGTGGTCAAAAGAACTTAACGTTTACTACACCATTTGGACAATTGTTAGGTACGCTCCCTACATCAGTTAACGGAACTGTGAAAGACGGGAAAATTAGCATGAAAATCGGTGTGACTGTTGCAGCTTTAGAGCAAGTTGTAGATGTTGATTTTGACGGAAATAAGATGACTGGCAACGAAAGTAGTGAAGCGAAGATTTTGTCTTTTACTTTTGATACATCAGTTGAAGCTAACGCAGTTGTTTCTTCTGTTCCTGTGATTAATGACGAAAATGGAACCATTGCCTTTGAAGTTGAAAATGCATCAAATGATGACTTGAAAAAATTGGTTCCCACAATTGAAGTTTCAGCAAAAGCAACTGTTAATCCTGCTAGCAAGACTGAAGTAGACTTTTCTTCAGGTAGTGTTGTGTTTACTGTTGTTGCTGAGGATGGAAGTTCTAAAAAATATACAGCTTCTATTTCGGGGAATACGTCTATCGTAAATAATGACTTCGAAACATGGGTGTCTGAATCTCGCCAGCCAGTTTTAGGGGGCGCATCAGCCACCATGTCATATGAAATACCTTAAGGATGGCGTACTGGTAATCCTGGAATTGTAGAAATGCAATCACAGGTTGACGTTAAAGATCTTTGGTCAGTTCTTAAAGAATCAGATAATAAGCGTAATAGTACTGTCGCATTAGTTCAGACCATTGATTCAAAAGGTAAAGATGTTTGGATTACAAAAATACCTAAGGTTACAGCTGGATCTTTATTTTTAGGGTATTGGAAGACTAATGCTACCAATACATTAAATAGTACAAAATTTGGTGTTAAGTTTGATAATAGTTTAGGTAAACCTGTCGCTGTTAAAGGTTGGTATAAATATGAATCAGGAAAGGATTATTATACTTGTGAAGAGCCTTATACAAAAAATTGTCACAAGGCTACTAAAACAGAAGGACAAGAATTTGTGGATAGATTCTCTATTAAAGTATCGCTTTATAAAACAGATGAGTTTGATGACACTAAATATGAAGATTGTTTAACTGGAGAAGCAGATGAGAAAAACTTTTATCTTTCTAGTCGTGTTGTAGGAAAGGGTGTATTTGAAGATGGAGGTACTAATGGTGAGTGGAAAGAGTTTAATATTTCTTTATCATATGATGGAGATAGTTTCGATGCTGAGCAGAAATATCGTTTTGCTATCGTTTGTTCTTCTAGTAAAGACGGAGATAAGTTCTGGGGAGCCCCCGGTAGTAAATTATGGGTAGATGATATAGAAGTAATATATAAAAAGTAAATCAATTCATATCTTATTAAAAAAGCCGGAATGTAGAATGCATTCCGGCTTTTTTAATAAGATAATATGTACAGTTCTTTTAGAACGCATATCCGAAACCAATATTCAAATAGATCGGATACATTGCAAATGTTATAGTATCGAAGTCTTTCTTGAATATATCGTTCAGTCCCCATGTTAGGTCTGCATATACATTAAGGTGTTTGAAAGCCTTCCACTCGCCACCTAATTGAGCACCCCATTGGAATTTGCGTAGATTATCAGAGAAATCATAAGTTGCAATACTTCCACCACTAAAGTCGACACGCTGACCAGTTTCATCAGGGGTACGTAAATGTCCTTCATATACATGTCCTGAAAAACTTCCTTCAGTCATATAAGAGAAATACGGACCAAGTGATACTTTCCAACGATCGCTTATCTTATAGTTAGCTAACAAAGGAATAGTAATATATGAGTTTTTCACTTTTGTTTTCACACCACCTGTCCAAAGTCCTTGTAGCTCTCCTCCGTTAGTGTTGATAATCTTCATACCATAGTTCTTTACGGTAGCTTCGGTTGTCATAGTTTTGTTTTCGAGGCGTATACCTGCGGTCATTCCCCATTTTTTGTCATTACCGAACCATTTCGTGGTATTTCCTTCGATAGAGATAGCAACATTTGGAGCATAGCTATCAATATTACGTATTTCTTTGGGCAAAGGCAGGGGCGAGGTACCTCCAATGCTGAATCCTGCTTTGATACTATATTCCCAACCATGCAAATAAGAATAGATCAGCGCTTTATTGCGTTCATTCTGACTATATGCAGCTTGTGTAAAAAGTATTGCTAAGAATGCGATTCCAACTACTTTATTATATATTATTTTCTTCATTGTCTTGTTAATTGATTGGTTTATTATTGATTCGCAGGATATTCATCCGGATTGGAAGTATGAGCGATCGTTACTTTGTCAATATAGAGTGTACTTCCTACAGCTCCCTCGAACTTCGCACCGTCCACACTGGATGAGAATACAATAGCAAGTTTATAGATACCTTTTCCCAACTTGTCTGGATCAATAGATTTACCATTCTGTGGCTCGAATTTGAAATTGAACTGTTTCCAAATGTCAGTTTCAGGAAGTTCTTTAATATTTCGTGCCAGAGCTACAATATTGGGTGAATTGAGTGAGGTCGAACCATCGAGAAATTGTACATTGTCATCCGTTTCATATAATACTCCGTAGATATCACATTCATCTTTTCTTCCCTCTACAGGTTTTCCTTTTGATGAGAAAGTAGGACCAGCCTTGTATTTATACCAGCCTTCCAGTCTGAGCGGATAGTAAAAGAAGGGAAATCCGAAATGGGTAGCTTTCATTGCATTGCCACTTAAGGCTTGTCCTACTTCGAATGAACCGATGAAAAGATTACCGGCTGCAATATACATCTTTACCATGCTTCCGAAACTACCGGTATCTTTTGTTTCCAATTTCACGCATTTACCACCATCAACTCCTCCGTTAACTTGCACTGTCGGATAACCATCCGGTGCTTTTGCCATTTTTGTCAATTCGAATCCCGGATTTCCACTAGCCAATTCCAATCGACGGATTATGGTGCCTGAGGAAGGATTGTCTTCGGTAAACTTGTGATAAGGGTTGTCTGAACTCAGTGTCTCAAAATCGTATGTAAAAGGCATTTCCGTTTGCCAAAGTCTGATTGTATAGGTTGCCGAAAAAGCACCATCTTCTGATGTAACCTTAAATAATCTCGGATTCTCGTCTTTAAAGTTGTAGGTGTTAATTCCGTCTTCAGTAAATCGTTGAACAGGGACTATAGAAGCTCCGGCAGGAAGGTTGAAGTTAATGTTTATTTTAGACGGATCGGCAGCTCTTGATGCATATAGTTGTACGGTGAACTCATTAGGATCGATTAAACATTGCTGAATATCGCTTCCACTACATCCGTCTATAGCTGCTTCTACATTTAAGGCTTCATTCTGAATGCACGAAGTCACTGCCAGACATAACATTATTCCAGCTATTACACTTTTTATTTTCATTAGTCTAATTTTTAGTTGAAAAATAATTTGGGTGCAAAGGTAATTAAAAAGTGTTGATTTCCAATTTATATAGAATGTTAAAAAGGAAATCTAGACAGGTATTTTTCCTTATTTCTTTGTCTGTGCTAATATGCTTGTTTTAAACGAATCATATTGCAGTCAAAGGTCATTTTTATGATCGTATTTGCAAATCCTTTCATCATGAAGTTTTAAAACTGGTTCTTCTTCAAATTTGGTGGTAAACTTAATTAGGAAAATAATAATTTGATAATCGATAGTATTCTCCATTCTCCTCCTTC
>OKTP01000414.1_pt1 | contig 15462 bp, 18 predicted proteins | sample 1606291 | NCBI WGS metagenome assembly OKTP01 (sample SAMEA3879558, study PRJEB24766) | human gut metagenome | biome: human-associated habitat; feature: feces | place: USA | collected 1985/1987
CTATCATTAAAATTAATAGAAAAAACATCCAGTTTATTTTTTTCTCACTGGATGTCTAATGACTGTTTTTAAATTTTCTGGTTTGCAACGCCTAGGATCACTCAAATAGATTTCATGATGATAACGATGATCATTGATATCACATATATAATTGTGCTCTTTCATATACTGATTCATTTTCGCCACACTTTCAGGTTCATCATCATATGAACCTTTATGCATGATTTGAACACATTGTCCTTCTTCATATACAAAATACTGTGACAAACTAACATCAATTTCTGGTTTTTTAATAGCAACTTCTTTTTTGACTTGTTCAAAATATTCAGGTGTTACAAATTCAGGTAAGCGAATCATTGACTTCCAATAAAACTTATCTTTATCAACTATACGTTTACCATCAAAATATTCATCATCTCCCCACCATAAGCCTTCTAATGGTGGAACAACATAATCAAAATAACCAACTGGCTGATTCTTTCCCATTTTACTCATTTTTATTGCATATGAAATTGCATAAAGTATACCAACTGCTGCTTGATATTCTTTTGATGTATTTGGATTTCCTTTTCCCTCCACCATCACATAAGCTATTGGTGGAACATCAATAAATGTAGGTATGCCCTTAGGCATATATAAATCTTTATATTCTTTTTTATAATCTAATTTAACCATGAAGTTCACCCCAAGTCTTTTCAAATCTTTTTATTGATTGAACTTCTCTTGTCATAAATTTTTTATTATAGAACAGGCTGTAAGTTGTTAATGGGGTAGGAGCGTTTTGCGCCTGTTCAAGAGTTTCTATATGTTTTAATTGAAGTGGAATATCTTGTTCTTTGCAATAGTCTTTAAGCATTTGAACATATTTAACACAAAATGGACATTGATGAGTATAATAAAGAACCAAACCATCATCAACCATTTCTGGTACTGCAAATATTGGTTCTTTCGCATCATCACTTAACGAACAGAACATCAATTCATAAATACCATTCCATGTTCCAACACTCTTAAATCCATGTTTCACTAAGAAATGATAATCCATAAGATAAGACAATTTCTTTTGTGAAGAAAGGATAACTAACCCTTTCTTACCTAATTCTATACTTTTCTGCTTACAACTGTTTAACAACTGTAAAGCATAACCTTGTCCCTGAAATTTACCCGCAACCCAAAGACAATCAATATACATAAGATTTTCACCTTGAATAGGAACCCATGCATATTCTAGTGGTAAATACTCAATAAAGCATTTTCCTCTCACATTCATTTTCGTAAAGATTAAACCATTATTCATCTGTTCTTTTAACCAAGTTTTTTTAGAATGAACTTGTGGATCTTTCTCACTTGCAATGGCACAACAAATATGTTCCTTTTTAATATTTTCTGGTGTTAGTGTAATCATTTCCATACTATACCTTCTTTCTGCTTCCATCATAACATAACTAACCTGACAACATATGTCAGGTTAGTTATAAATATTAAGAATATCTTGTATTTCTTTCACATATTCTTGTTTTAATTCTAAAGGTTCAATAATCTCTATACCTTTGCCAAAAGATAATAGAAAAGATAAAAGCCATTGATGATTAGGTACACTTGTTTTTACCAAATAACCATCGTTATCTTCTGTTATATCATGATATGGGAATTCATCATAGACAAAACTACCTAGATACTTTTGAAATTTAAGAATAACATCTATTTTTTTAACATCTTCATGGTATTCTAAAACTTGAGGAATGTTAGTCAGTTTGTGTAAGTCAAAATAATCTTCATGTAAACAAATTTCATTCATTCGTGACAACTTATAAGTTCTATAAACATCTTTATCTGACTGATATGCCTGTAAATACCACGCATTGGCTTTAAAGAATATTTTAATAGGAAAAACTGTTCTATAACTCTTATCACCATGTGCATTGATATATTCAAAAGATATAATCTGATGTTTAAAAATCACCGTTTTCAAAAGATTGAATTTATCATTCATTTCTTTATTTTGATGCCATGATGTAAAATCCACCTCTATCCAATCATGACTCTCTTTTTGAAAGATATTTTTCATACGTTGAAATAAATCACTATATTCATCTAGTTGTAAAGAAGATAGACTCTGTAAAGCCAATAAGATTTGTTCTTGTTCATGATTGTCTAATAATGTTTTATCTAAAACATAGGATTTATCTAATGAAACGCCTCCTTTACTCCCTTGTTTTGTAATAATAGGAATTCCAGCAACCAGTAGGCGATCTAAATCACGATATATTGTACGTACAGAAACTTCAAAATACTCTGCTAATTCATTTGCAGTTGTTTCTTTTTTATCAATTAAATAATATAATATTTCAAATAATCTTCCTTTTGCCATGATTTCACCTTCTCTTTATTATCATAACAAAATAAAATGAGAATTGAAAATAAAAAAGACTTAATCATTCTTTTGAACAATTAAATCTTACTATTCTTTATTATTTTAAAATTTCATTTACTTTTGCCTGAATTGCATCATAATCATATCCAGCTTTAATCAGTTTATTTCTACGTTCTGTTCCATTTCCCCATTTTCCAGCTATAACCTCTTTTGCAAGTTCTGTTGTTGTTTTGGGATTAGATATTAATTTATTGACTTCTGATTGAACATCATGATAGTTATAACCTGCTTTTTCAAGTTTTTGCTTACGTTCTTGACCATTTCCCCATAGTCCAGCAATAATTTCTTTTGCAATTTCAAAAATTGATTTATGAGATTGAACTGGATTTTGGGAATAATCAATATATTTATCAAATAAGCCTTGTTTTGTCCATTTACGCTCTTTAAGTTTTCTGGTATTAGAATACCCACTTCCCTTAATAAATGTGCACTGGATACCATCTTCCCAAATAGGACTAGATTCAACACATACACCATTTCCTATATGAATTCCAATATGTCCTTCCATCCAAACTAGTGCTCCTAAAGGTAATTTATGAAAGTTTGTAGAAACCTTTGAACATTGCTTAATCATTGTATTTGCATTGATATCTGGAACCTGATTGGAAGCATATTTTCCTTTCTCAGGATATCCCCATAAAATTCCTTTAATCAATCCTGAACAATCACAAAGTAAATAATTCCCATTATAACTGTTCATAAACTTACCCCATCCATACAATGTAGGAACTTTCTCAACTTGTATAGCTTTTGTAATAAAATCTTGTACTTTCATTTTTGCCATAATATTTTCCTCCTTAATTAAGATTAGTCATACATCGCATCTTATTTTTCAACTTCATTCAATTGCTGTAATGCATTTTTAAGTTTATCTGGAATAGGTAATCCCAAATGAGAAACATTTTCTAATAAAGAGATTCCTTCATTTGCTATGTAGAAATAACAAACTAAAGTTCGAAATACAGCTGTTCCTGAATTAATCATTCTGTCTAGTAAAACTGCAATAATAAGAACAACCAAAATCATGCACTTTTTTATCAAACCTCTGAATCCGATTTGTGAATTTAAAGTTTTTTGTATATAAGCCCACATCATGCCAGTTGCATAGTCAAGAACCATAAAGGCAACAAGTACAATTAAAGCTATATCCCATCCTCCAAACAAATAAGTAAAAAATGTAGCAATGACTGCTACAATGCTATTGAAAACTTTTTCCATTTTCTTCATTTTCCTCACCTTCAATTTTTTATATATAAAAAGCACTCTATGAGTGCATGAGAACTAATCAAACATATCAACATTAAATACACAGTTGTATCTATATCTATACCCTTCTGGATTACCTACAGCTGTGACTGCTCGCAAATCCCCGTTTTCCATAATTTCCAGATACATTGCTGTTGCTGCTCCATTGATGGATGTACATATCCCATCGTTTAATCGTACTGTTTTTTTGATTAAATGTTTAAGTTGCTCTGGAAATTTTCCAATAATATAATAATCGGCACCGTGATGACTATTATCCTGTAGAGCTAATGTTATTTGCATAAGCCCTAAATATTTATTGTAATATACAGTTCCATTATATGTTACAAATTTTACGGTATCTGGATTGATCAGATTGTATTTTTCCCATTTAAAACTTTCACTTGTTGGTACAATATACATTTTTTATATTGCTATCTAAAAGAAAAGAATTGCTATTATAGTGGAATTATAACCATACCAGCCAATTGAACTGTTGTGCTTGTTGCAGAAGCAGCAACCATTTCACCACTGCTCATAACTCTTATATCAACAATATTATTGTATGTATAGTTATTATTTATCTGATAATCAAACTGTGAATCTATTTCAAATGGTAAGAACCCTACAGTCTTCCATTTGTTTAATGAATCGAAAGAAAAATTAACATATACAAACCTTATCCATTTCGTATCTTCGTATTTTTGCATTTTTAGCATATGTTTTGCTTAATAGCATTTGTGATAAGTTATTTCCAGCGTCCTATTAAAAACCAATTTGCATCAGCAGACTGACCAGTGTTTAAGCCAACTCTATTGTTAAAATACAACTTGCATCCAGATAATTCCCGAGAAGCGGTCGACCATATGTTGGCAGGAGAATAAGTGTAAATGTTTGTAACTCCAATATAATGAATTATCGATGGCGACATTGGATATTTTACGGTTGCAGATCCTGAATAAGTGTTGTTTTCAGTTACGTTGATTTTTACAGATCCACACATAATTAATGTTCCATCTGGAAACTTTATATATGCTCCATAGTCGTTTCTTCCACTTTCAAAACTGCCTTCTGTCAATAGGGCTAACATAACTTATCACAGTGAATGCTACATGCATCCACCTCTTCTCTTTTTGGAGTTGCTACCCCTAAGCGATAGCGTCCTCCTTTCTTGTAATAATGGGGATTTGTACCCCCCCCCGAGTTTTCGGAGAGTAAATTTGAATTCTTTAAACATTGCCTTTTCCTCCTATTCTGTTGGCATAACTGGCTTTCCAGCCTCCAACCATTCCTGATAATTCCCTATTAAAATACATCCATTTCTTTCACCGCAGTAGAAACCAATACTGTTTAAGAGAACTTTTGTTCCTTTAATATTTATAACATCTTCATCTTTTCCTATTTCCAAATCATCTACAGATACATTGGATACTGGTGCAGTCTGTGATACTTTCTGTACATAAAATCCCATAAGTTTCCTCCTTTCTATGCTGTTTCACAGCTTAGAATAAGTTTATATCCATCTAATGTAAAATACCCAGCTGCGGATGTTGTTATTGTATAAATAAGTCTTTTACTATTTACTTCTATACTGACACTAGCTACATTTTGCCTTGTTCCAGCACTAATAATTACAAAAGTAGGTATCACATTCATCTCTATGCAAAAATTTATCGTTCCTTTTACTGGTGTTGATCCAGCGACGTACCCAGATTGATTAATCTCTATTTCTCTAGCGACCATTTGACACTCAATCAATGCTGTTGCATAATCTTTTCGATGTTGATACGCAATCTTTCCTTCGAATAGGTCTATATATTCCAGATTAATAGCTTTTCCTTTAAACAGATCAATACAAACAGCTCTTTTCTGTCTAGAACTTTCTAATGCAGTATAAATCCTAAATTTATCGTGGACATTTTCTTGATATCCAGTTGGCGTTGGCTTAAATGTAAAACTATAATGAACTCCATCTACCATATAGGATAATGTATAATATTTTTCATAATCTAGTTCTCCATCAAGAAATTGCCATAACTGATTGTTTTCATATTCGGTGTTATAGACCATCAATATCCCATTTTCAGGTTTTGGATAAGTGGCATAAGCGACATTTGTTACATATCCTCTTATTAAAAACCAACCATCAAAGCATTTCTTCATTTCTCCACTATATGCAGTCTGACCTCTTTGATTAACCTGAAAATCATTATTGATTAACAATTGCTTAGATGGGAACTATATCGAGCTTTTGATATCCAGTTGGAATATCTTTTTCATCACCTTCGACATAAACAATAGAACCATGTGGCAATGTATCCCCAACTGCAACACCGTTTGTTTCTAAACTCGTCACACGTCTCACAACGCTTTCAAACTCTTCAACTGACACATTGAGGTTGATTCCTTCTCCCCATGCTCCATCAGCCTTTTTAAAATAGAATAAACCATTTTCTACCTTATAATCCCCTAAGTAGTTGTATGCTTCACTTACTTGATTTAACGCGTTCTGTATAGCTTGTGCACTGTCATTAAAGGTATTTTTTATTTCATTCATATCTTTAGCACGAATAAGAAATTCTTCATCTGCATTTGGGACTTGATAATCTTTTTTATCTTTAAATGTAATACGTGCTATTTCAGGATTCACAATCAATCACCTTCCTTGATTATTTTTTTTATTGCAATCATATCGTTTATTTGTACATCAATATCATTCAACAATGATAAAGGAACTTTATCAAATTCAATCTTTGTAACACCATCCATTAAACCAACATAATGTTCGTTTGTTATTTCTAATTTCTTTTTGCCATCTTCAACGTTTCCTTCATCTTCGATTATTTTGTTAATTTCTATTTTTAACATACTGCTTTTGTGTAGAAAATCATCTGCAACATTGGCAATATAAAATCTTTGTTTTGCTGTCTTAGAGCAATTGTAGATATTTGTTAATGCATTAGCAATATTTATAATTTCTATATTTTTAAATTCCATACATCCTCCTCAGCCGACTAAATCGGCAATTCTTTTCATAGATACTGATTGTCCTTTACTGTTTCGAACATAACATTGTCCAGTTATATTACATTCATTTAAATTTGTTGTCCCCAGAACTCTTAAATTTTGTTCTATATTTATATATGAGGCTGCTAGTTCTGATATTGAACAATCACCAATATCTGCCATTGCAGATGTAAAAAACATACTATTTATAGAACGACAATCCATGCCTGAATATGTTAAAGAACCAGTAAATTCATCAGCACTTTGATCATTTGTTTTAAGACTCCAATTCATAAAACTATCTTGAGCATTAGGATGAATATCCAATTGGAATGTACATGGTTTTTGATCGATATTTAAGTTTTCTTTATAAGATAATCCTTTATCATCAATTATAAATTTCCCTATCAATCCCGAACTTGTTTTCAAGTTATTAATTGTAATTTGATTACCAATCAAATTTCCATAAGTATCTGCATATAATACTTTTACTCCATTGTTGTTTGTAATGGAAATTGCTCCATTCTTAACATCAAGACCATCCTTATTAATTGTCACTTTCATTGATGTTAATTCACCATCAGTTCCAATCTTTTCATTAACCATCGCAGTAATTTCGGTTGGTGTTAATTTGAATTCAGTACTTTGTAATCTTGTTTCTACTGACGAGACATCACCTTGAATCGTTGTTATTTGTTCTTCCAGCGAAACAGCTTGAAGAGATAAACTTCCTACTTCCTGTTTCATTTCAGTATAATCTTTTTGGATTGTTTCGACGTTATCTCTTACATAAGTTACATCAAATTCAAACCCACTTGGATATGTTCCAAACTCAACTTTTGGATTAGCTATAACTGCTTTTTGTGCATTTAAAGCAATCATTATTTTCAAGTTTGAAACTGAAACAATTTCTTTATCTTCAATCTTGAAATGCGCCCATATACGTTCTTCATGGTCAATTGTACTTGTTTGAAGAAGATATTGTAAACTGTACTGCCCCAGATACCATCTTGTGCTATACAATTTTTTTGTACTGTCTGCATAGCCTATTTCAAACTCGGCTCCAATATAATTGCCAAGTTCTCCAACTCTTCCACCAATAACACAAATATCTACAGAAATACATATATCCTTGCCTTGCATATAATCCTTATTAATTCCTAAAATCATATCATCTTTATATTCAATATCAGTAGAAGTTATATCTTTATAAAGAAATTGATTACAATTCTCAAATATATTATGATGACCCGTTTCAAATTTATAAATAGCATTTGAGACTTTTTCGACTTGACTTTCAATACCATCAAGTGAAATTTTAAAATCATTAACAAGTTCTATACTTTCTTCACTTTGTTTAACAACACTTTCAATAACTTGTTTTTGCTTATCAACTGTTAAAATTGTTTGATAAAGCTTTTTCTTTTCCTTACTCGCTTTAGAATAATCAGTAACATTTGATTCAGGTAAAGAACAACTTATCGTTTCTTTTAAACCTGTTGTGACACTTATGACATCATTCAAAATGAGACATTTGTGTTCTTGCCCTAATCGGTCTTTGATAACGATAAGATCATAAGGTTGAAGATAACAAAAACCAAAACTTTCTAATTCAAAAGGATAGAATTCAAGACCGTTGATTTGATTAAATAAATCATCAATAAACTCTTCTCTATTCTTTTGCATCATTTGATTTTGAGAAATTCTAACTTCCGTCCTGCCATTTTCAGCAACTGATAATATATCTTCCTTATAAAAAGTATCATCTTGATAATCATCTGATAATACTAATGTATTTATAGGACCAAATTGATCACATATATTTAAACTCTTTAAATTATGCTCATCCAACACATAATCAGTTGTCCTAGGATAAACAATAGATAAGTCATCTCCATTTAATAAAATACCACCACCTGCAACACCTGCAATTTCATCTAAGATATCACGATATGTTACTTCATATTCATCAATGTATTTTTCCTCGTAAATCATTTTATCAGCATTGATAAAATCATATGTTACAAGATGATAATTTAATTTCTCACATATCTTTATCAAAAATTCTTTAACTGTCATAGGATAGACTAAATTCAAATCATATTTAATATGAGATTTATACAAGTTATCATAAGCAGTAAAACGAGTAGAATGAGTTTCAATAACTTTCTCTATACTTTCATTATCAACGATAAAAGTTCCCCATGATATATATTCAAATTTCTCATCTTCTTCTAGCTTCACTCCAAAAGAAACCACAACTTCTTTATCTTTTACATTATGAAATCCCTCTAATTCAATATCAATATATTGCATAATAGACTTAAACATATCGCCTTTGAAAGTCTTTGTGCACGAAATAACATTATGACGTTCTATCATAATATCATCATATTGTATTTGAATAGAAATCATTTTTCCATATTCATCTATCTTTTGTTTAAACATATTGTCACCTCTTTTTGATAGGTGTCAATTGAAATGAAAACGGATTATAAACCATTCTTTCAACATTCTTCAAATCAATTGTAACATCATCCAGCGAATATTCACCGCTTCTCATAACTTGATTTTCTGCATCATGCCATTCAATTTTTAATTTTGCTTTATTTGCTTGAGAAAGAAAAAGTGCCATCTCATCTGCTTGAAATGAACCTACTTCTACATTCAATTTTGGAAATAATCCTATTAAAGTTCCTTTTTTTTCACCACTCATATCTTGCCCAGTATCATCTGCCCAAACTTTGTTATAACTCACTGCATATTTAATAAGGTGTGGGACTTCCCATCCTTCAATAATTAATACTTGTTTAGCCATTAAGAACAATCCTTTCTTTTCTTTGCTTTTTGATAAACCACTGGTATAATTTTTCTCCATCTATATAAAGATTAATTGTTGATTCTTCATTATTGTTTTGACGATTCAAACTGATCATATCAGCAAGTTCTTTCATCCACTGGGTATTATTTTGTAAAGGTAAAACAGCTTCTCTACCTGCTTCTCCAATCATTGCCAAAGTTGGACGATTAACAATACCACCATGTGCTAATTTCGGAATTTGAGGAACACTAATTGTTCCAATCCAACTAAAGGGTTGAAAACCAAGTATATCTACGTTTCTAATTTGTCTCAATGCATAATTAATACCATCAAAAGGAACCTTAATGACCTTATTAATACCTCCAATAATTCCATTAATAACAGTTTTAAGACCATTTAAGATACCATCTTTAATACCATCAAATATTTTTCCACCACTTGAAAAAACATTCTTAACAGCCGTCCATGCTTCAGAAAAACGTTCTTTAAACCAGCTAACAACATTACCAAATGTACTTTTAATATTTTCCCACATCCCAGTAAAAAATGTTGATACAGAAGAAAATGCTTCCTTGACCTTATTATAAGCATTTGTAAACAATTCACCAAACCATTCTGCTACTCCAGTTAGACCTTCTTTTATTCCAGTTAATATTGATAAACCTATTTCAAAAAACTTAGACGACGCCCCATTAATTCCTAAAAACTCAAAAACCGTATCAACCATCTTTCCAAACAAATCTAAAACAACAGTTCCTAAAAATTGCAGACCTGCCATTAATCCTTCAATACATAATTGGCCAACAGATGTGAGTACAGACAACCAATCAATTCCCATAATAAATTCTATAATTGCGCCAATCCCATCACTTATCATCTGAGCAACATCTAATCCAAGCTGTACCCAATCGATAGATCCAATAAATTCAATAATATAATTAATGACATTTTGAAAAGTATCTGACAAAACTTGTCCTGCTCCACTAAAATCACCATTTAATAAACACTCTATAATTCCTTGTAATCCTTCATCAAAAATGCTTGTAATATCTGCCAAGGCTTGAGAAATGATCTCAACACCTGCTAGAATTGGTGTCCAATCAATCATGGAAACAAGTTGACCAATAAAGTTTAAAAGAGTTGTTATTATACTTAAGACATTATTAAATAGATTCCAAATATTCTGGATAATAGCTTCTCCAACACTAGCAGATTCCCAAGCAGTTTGGAAACCGCTAATGAGGACATTGACAATATCGCTTATAGCTGCTAGGATTCCTAGAATCAGATTGAACGTTTGTTCTCCAGTACCATTTTTCCATATATTAAGAAAACTTTGTCCTACCACTTGAATTAAGCTGTTGATTTGATCAAATGCTTTTGTCATTGTTTCGCTCATCACCTGACCAGCACTCGCCCAAGCTCCTTGTGCAACTCCAGCATTCACAAAAGAGTTGACCAACTGATTGGCTGAATCAACACACTTTTTAATTCCATTATTTAAAATATTTTCTATAGGTGAACTCATATCTCCAATCACATTTTTAATATTATTTATAAGCCCTATTATATCCTGATTAGCCCCTAAGTAACCTAATACTGATTTTGATAATGAAACCAACACATTTTTTGTACCTATCAAAACAGCAGAAATTCCTGAAACTGTATGGGAAATACTACTGTTTATAGTTGGACCAATTGTCGTAAAAACTTTTTGAATGTTCTTTGCACATTTATCAGCCATCTTTAATAAATTTTCAAATTTAACTTTTGATTCTTTTTCTTTCACTTCTACATCTATTATCATAATTTCATTTGCCAAAGCAATCACCTCCTAAATAAAAAGTGATTCAAATTCATCTACTGCCTTCTGATCTTCAGAAGATAACTTTGTAGATAATTCCACACCTTTTTGTGCTTCCATGACTTTTCTTTTGACCTTTTGATCCTTAATATCACTTAAATCATAATTTCGTAACTCACGAATTCTAGACATCATAGACTCTTCTGTAAATCCTTGTATAAATTGAATAAATTGATACCAATGCATATGACTCTCTTGTATATCAATATGATAATCACTCATAAAGCTTGCAACAATATATTTCCAATCCTGTTGGAAATCCATATCTCTTTTTCTTTGTTTTTGAACTTCCTGTTGTTCTCCACAACCAAGATAATGACCAGCAATACGTATAAATTCATGCATATCCTGGTCTTCTGGAATCATTCCAAAGAGTTTATAAATGATTGCATAAGTTCTTTCACTATCACCAATAGACTCATCTTCAATAATCTGTAAGCATTCTAAAGCAACATGATAATCTGTATTGATCTGATATTGTTTGTCATGAATGAATGCATATTTTGGATATTTCATCGGAGAATGTCATCTTGATCTTGAGTATATTTTTGTTGAATTTGTTTTTTAAATAATTCTGCATTCAATTTCATTTTTGCAAAATGTGGTTCTAACTGTTCAAAAAGATCATCATACATTGTTATATAATTACGATTACCAAAAATCTTCTGACATGCATTTTCTCCTAAAAAGTTATCCATGACTTTTCTCATATCCTGAAACATCTTTACTGCTAACTTAGCTAAAGATTTTTCATTTTGGGAAAGCATTCCTTCTGTTTTTTGATCCTGTTTTTTACGAATAACTAATTCCTGTGCTTTTGCAGTTTGCTGAATACGTCTAATATCCTGATAAGTTTTATCAAGTTTTAACATAAGTTCTGGATCTTCTAAATTGAAAGAAATTGTATCTCCCTGCTCATTCACTTGAATAATATATTCATTTTTATTCTTTATTCTTATTGTATTAACTGTCTCCATACTATCCCCCTTTTATATAACAAAAAGAAGGTAACTTGTACCTTCTTGATAAATTATTATTCACTCACTTCTGGCTTTGTTGCTTCCTTAAAAATGACTTTTCCATTAGTAATTGTCACTGTTCCTTTAACTGGCTCACCACAGAAACCTGCATCATAAGAAATAGTCACTGCACCACCTGCTTCGCCACCAAATTCATTGATAGAAACAATAACTTCCTGTTTTTCTGCACAATATGAACCATCTGCTTCTTTATCATAAATATATACCATTAGCATATCTGTTTTTGCATCAGTTCCTACAGCACGTGCTTGTCTTAAACTATCAACATAATCAAAAACAGGGTCACCAGCAAAAGCAATTTGTTCACTTGCCATAGAAGGAGCATAACTATCTAATGATTTATTTGCTCCATCCTCACTAATATATAATTCATCATTCACGGTTGGATTATAAGCGACTGATGCAGAAGTAATTCCTTTACCCATACGTGCATAAGTTGCTGTATCTCCATTTGGTGTTGTATTTAAAAATGTAGCAAATTGGCTTCTTTTGACTCTTACACTATCCATTTTTCATTCTCCTTTTCATATTTAAATTGTAATTGAATTTGATATTTCATTATATCTTCAACTTGTTTAAGGTCTATAAAATATCCCGTTGTTAAAAGTTCTATTGAAAGAGGAAGAATTCCATCTCTCAATATTGGAAATATCCGAAGATTGTTGTTATCTTCAATCCATGATTGAAATAACTCATAGAATCCACTTTCTTCTATACTTATCTTTAAATCCTGACTTTTACTCAAAAGAATTGAAAAAGAGAATCTTAAGATTCTCTCGGTATTACCATCAACATAATGTTGAGAAATATTTTCTTTATGATTAGGTCCTTCTTCAAGAAACCAACTCTTGATATCATTCTCATAGGTAGTTATCAATTCGTCAAGATAGGGACATCCCATAATGTATTCTTTCATACTTTTAATAATTGCTTTATATTCCATAGTCTTTATATCCTTTCAGTAGTGATTTTTTTATTTTCAACTTCTACTGATTTTATTGAGTTTTTATACTCATCATGAGTATTAAGAAAATGATTTAATATAATCTCAAAATCATCGATATTATCTGTTAGTGATAAAATTTTATATGTTATAAAATCAATATACTTTATATCAACTCCTGCTTGTTTGGTCTTTTCTTTGCCATAATATATGATCAATTCATTCTTAATTTTTTGATTATCTATATTGAGTTTATTATTTTTTTCTCTCATCACTTTGACTAATATTTTGTAATCTTCTAAATCTTCTCTTGTTTTCTTCTGATTTGAAAGACATGTTCAACCTCAGCATTGCTTTTATAATGTCTATGAAATTCTTTCTTAAAGTGCATAAGTTGTTCTTGAGACATGTGACATCCATGTCTTTTTAAAATATCTACAATATCCATTGATATCCTCCAGATTTTTAAATTATTTTCTTATAACAATTATACTTTTGTTAAAGTTATAATGAGTTTATTGTCTTCATAAGGACAAAATCATTTCTTTTAATTCTTGAATCTCTTTTTTAAGAGAATCTATTTCAGTTTGTTGTTTTTGAATCATATGAGTATTTAAAGCTATAAACTCTTCATATCTTAAAGAATAAATTTCTTTTATACCCTTATTTAATAAGATTCTTTCATCAGAATCTTCATCATAGATTTGACAATTCGATATTTTATCTATACATAAACCTGAAAACTTTTCATTATTTAATGAAGATTCTTTTAATGCTTTTTCAACATCTTGAGAAATAAATCCTAAATGCGTTCGTTTATGATGAGTTATATCATAAACAAAAGAAACCGGTTTTAGTTTTGAAAAAAACAATTCATAATCATTTAATGGGGTTATATTCTTTTTTAAATTTCTATCAGAAGTTATTGTTGCACCACTAGCACTTCCTAATTTACAAAAAGATCCTCGAATAATTGTACCATTATTATAATAGCCAACATATACATTATTATCATCTCCACGCACTAGCATACCAACACTTGCTCCACTTGTTGTACGTCCACTAATAAAATTGACATTACCTAAAATCAGATTCGCATTGCACAATACGTCCGTTTTTGGCGAAAGAATAATATTCCCTGTTTCTGATAAAATATAGAATGAAGACGCAGTATGTTGTAAGTAACCACGTCTACTTCCCCCATATGCACTATAAAATCCCAACCAGTCTCCTCCACTTGCATATTGTGCTCCTAACCAAGTCGCATAAGCATGATTATGATTAGTTGGAGTATAACTCGTTGGCTTTCCAGACATATTATTCCATGTTAATAGATTTGTATCAGCACTTTTTTTCCATGGATACCAACTTCCATTATACTGACTACGATACCAAAATCCACTATTGCAATATGTATGATATGTTTGATAAATATAACCTCTTTTTATAACCGTTAATAAACCTGCCTCTGCTATTGGATAATTTAATGCGGTCGACGCGTTTGCATTTATAGCTTGATGATAATATCCCTCCATTGTTAAACTATTGAGATTGACATTGTTTCCTAAATCATATTGATAACAAAGACTTTCACTTTTCTTAGGAACTTCTATTTCCGTATTTCCATATTTAAATTTATATGACATATTTAAATTCTATCTAAGTAACTCTGATCCACATATAAACAGTTATAAAAGGTTGTAAATTATTGTGAGATAAACTGCCCCCTGTAGTTTGATTCGTTCCAACTGTAGCATTCACACTAATAGTATGTGTATGTTCTCCTGCATGTTCAATAGAACTAGAGACCCAGCTTGGATTTTTATCTGGAGCATCTGTATGATATCCTAAACTATAGTTTGCATCATTATTGCCCTGTCCAAAAACATTATTCCTCTGTCTAATTCTATGCCCATGTGATCCTGCACTTTGAGATGATGCTGTATGTAAATGAGCATTTTGCATATGGCTATGTGAAGGAATTTCATTGATTGTCAAAACATGCGATTTCTCTCCGCCAACCTTCTTTACAGAATTAAATTCACTTTGTGATGTATCAATGCATACAACTGTTCTTCCAGGTGCAAATATTTCCCATGTCCCACCATA
>OKTP01000427.1_pt1 | contig 15022 bp, 29 predicted proteins | sample 1606291 | NCBI WGS metagenome assembly OKTP01 (sample SAMEA3879558, study PRJEB24766) | human gut metagenome | biome: human-associated habitat; feature: feces | place: USA | collected 1985/1987
ATTCTTCATGAGAATCCCGCCACTCCTCAAAAAGTTGGAGCATATAATCAAATCCCTTTATTTTATCTACTTCCATAATAACCACAGAACTTACAATAAACACTACTATCTTCGTTGACAACCAAACTCATGGGTTTGTCCTTCCAATATGCTGATTTATACCAACGATGTGCAGCAGAACAGTCCTCCGGTTGTGGTTTCATTATCCGCCTTGTCTGAGTTTTTCTACCTTCAAGTACGGCTTGTGTGAGTCCGTTTTTATCATTGAACATTATTTTCTTCATATCTTATTCCTCCTTTATAATTTCTTTCATGAAACAAATCCAGTGTGTATTAGAACGTTTGCCGGATATATGCCCGAATATTGGTTTTTCAGGTGTGAGTTTGAGAACTTCCGACACTTTGATGTCGGTCTCGTTCCATTTGAAAATCAAAAATCCTCCGCCAGTTTGCACCATGCTCGAAAGCATCAGCTACTGCGTACTTATCAAAATCTCCAAAGACACAAGATGGGGTTGCTGTTTTGGCATATTCTAATGACCTTTTTTCAATATCTTCTATTTTCATTGTTTATCAATTTTTCTCATTAACTTCAACTAGATGACTGTCTATTTCCTCTATAACCTCAATAGCCGCTTGTAAGAATGCTTTATTAGTTGTACGGATATATCCTGATCCGAACTTACCTATCTTGTATTTGTCTGCCGTAAAAACGATATATTGCTTTGCAAACAGAATGTTGATACAGCATTTTAATCGTTCAATCATTGCTCTCCTCCTTTCATAAGTTCGGTTTCTCCCATATCTGTATGATTTTTATAATTATTGAAATAAACTGACTTGTATTCTTTTCAAGACCTTTACTCTTGCCTCGGCACAGAAATCCTTTTTGATCTCGAATCCGTATGCTTTTCGGCCCATATTGGCAGCCGCGAGCAGGGTTGTTCCGCTTCCTGCGCACGGGTCGATGACAACATCTCCCTTGTCCGTGAATATCTCTATCAACCGTTTGAGGAGCGGGACAGGTTTCTGGCAAGGGTGGCATTTGGGCGTGGTGTTGTCCCTCACCCAGTCGAAGCAGTTGAATATCATTCTCCCGTTGTTGTTGAATTTGGGCAACTTGTCCCGATAAAGGATAAGACCGTATTCGCAGTTGCCGACGACCTTCATGTTTGCTTTCAACACTTGCGCCGAGAAGTCCTTGCGGAAAACCAGCGGTATGTAGTGATTTAACCCGTATTTGCGGCCTAACTCTATGAATTTGAACTGCTGTTCGTATTCGCAAAACAGTATCATGCAGGGGGATTTGCCGGCTTCTTTCGGCTCTTTCACGAGCATTTTTGAACAGAAGTGCATGAACTCTGCCGGACGAAACTCGCTGTCGGACGAAAAGAATTGCTTTCCTGCCTTGTCGCTCTCGCCGTTCTTGTTGTCTCCGTCGATATACCATGCGGGGTTGCTGGCGTAGGCGTTATTCGCCAAATTATACGGCACATCTGCTATAATCAGCTGCGCTTTTGGCAGCCCATAGACTTTATAATTCTGGAACGAATCGTTGTAAAGCTCTATGTCTTTCATACTTAACTTTCCTTTTTGCTGTATTTGTCGATAATTTCTTGAATCTGATCGGGTGTCGCTTTCTCCTTTTCACGTAGCTCTCTCTCCCGTTCCTTTTCCTCCTGCCGTTTCTTGTCCTCATAGAACCGCAATAGTTTCTCTCTGTCGGCTCTGAACTCTCGAAGAGACCTTGTTATCACCATAGGGTCGAAAACTCCGTAGAACGTCCCGTAAAGCCCCTGTTTGAACCGCTGGAAGAATACCATGAACTCGGTGAGCTTGAAATCACCATAGCCGGAGATGATGATACGGGCTATCTCCTCGTATTCCTTTTCCGTCATTCCGTCCTTGCGGACTCCCGAAAATTCGGCTAGGTCGAGAAGCTGTATTTCCAGCCACGACTCGGCGATGTGGCCCCCGAACGTCCTCGATACACGGGCTATGCTCGGAGCTTTGCCGATAAAGCATCGTTCGAGGCTCTGGCAATAGCGGCCTTGATTGTCGGGGCTAAAAAGGCAGAGCAGATTCTCCCCCGTCTTGTAGGTTGCCAGTATCTCCCGTTGCCAGCTTGGTGGCGATGGCTTTTGCAAACTCTTCAACTCGCTCCTGTTTGGTCTTGGAATTAGGTTTTTGATGGATTCCGGATTGCTCATCTCGTGCTCGTTTTAGTTCGATTATTAACCAGCGGGCAAAGTGTTGTTGTGCATCGCTGACGCTTTTTCTTGCAATACCCTCGTTTTGAAGTTTACGGATATATGCCTCGATATATAACCTCGATTCGTTCCCGTCGATGTGGTTGTTCATCGATAGCGTTTCTATCCACGTTTGATTTGAGAGTAGTTCTTCACGCAGTTCTGTCAGTGGCTTGTCAACGTCTTTGCCAAAATCTTCTTCTTTTTCTTTGCTTCTCGATAGAGAAGTTTCTTTTAAATCATTATCATTTTCATTATCATTATCATTTAAGCCCCCACTGGCTCGTTTGGCTCCCACTGGGTTTAGTTTTAACCGTTTCAGAGTTTTTGTCATTACCTCCTTTACGCCCGTTGTTCCGGTTTCTCTCGACAATGCTCTGATATTTGAGTTCATCTATCTCGAATTGATTCTTGAAAAACTCAAATGCCATTTCAATGTCCTCCTCTACCGTAACCTCCTCGCCAAGTTGATATTTGAATATTGCTCGAAACAGCCTGCCCAGTTGTTTGTCCGATAATCTCGATATGGGTTTATAAAATGGTTTATAAATCAAAAAGCTGTCTTTCATTTATTATAAATATTGATAGTTATTCTCTTTTCGTATCATACTTTTCAATTATCATAATTCCTTCTTCTGTTTTATCTCCGTAAACGATATGACAGCCAAACTCATGAACCAATATATCCAAATCTTCTATGGTTTCTATCTCAGTATAGAGATTAAGGGTATTGGTATCTATCATTTCCCTTATAACTGGCAATCTTGACTCAAACAATGAATCTTCTAAACTTCTTAGATAGATGTCTCCTCGTTTAAAGGTATTCATGCTCGATGTTATTAATTTCACCTTTAATGTTTTTGATTTATCGGGATCGTCGTTATAATAAAAACGAGCTGACGATAATTGATTTAAATTAACAATAACATGATTATCTTCTTGAATCAGATATAACTAATTTTTCTCTGTTTAATTTGTCTTCCGATTCCATAATTAAGTTTCAGTAATTGAAAATGCCCACCCGTTCAGGGTCTTGTGCTTGTCAATCTCACCGGTTTTGCATAGCTCGTTTATCTCGGATTTGAGTGACCGGATAACTACCGACTGTATTTCGGTAAAGCTCGCTATGGAGGGCTCCTTGTTATTCTTTTTCTTTTCCTCGATAATGGAGGATATAACTTGCTTGGCTATAATCATGGCTTCACAATGTTATGTTTAAGACTTTCCTCGATGTTGTTCGGGTCGAACTTGTCGAAAGGAATGATGTGCGTTTGGCTTATGGAACCAAACCCTTGTCCGCTTTTATATCCTCTTACCCATGTTGATTTAAGAATTTCCCCTGATTGTGTTTTAAGTTCTCCTGCATAATAAGCAAGTTTCCATTCGTCGTTTGGCATTTTTACCATCACCGGGGTATCAACAGGCAGGTCATGTTCCACTTTAAGCGGCTCGATGATGAGCTTTCCTTCCTCTTCTTTCACCGATACGCCAAGATTTTGTTCTCGTATTGTTTTGGAAATGTCTTGCAATGTAGGTGTTTCTGCAATAGTATTTTCTTCAAAAAGAAGATCAAACCACTCAAATTCTCCATAGTCTATATCTATTCTATATTTTGGATTATCTGATTTAGATACATGAGTTATTTTAGCATATTTGCCAGCATATTCCAACAAATATGCTAAAACATGTGGTATTCCAACATTGTTATAAATCCATTCTTCGCTTTTAATTTGAACTTTGTCGCCAACTTTGTACTTCATAGCTTTAATTTTAGTTGTATGGAATATTTTAATATAAAATGTTGCCGGAAAACGGAATATTTTTTACGCATTTGTTGCCGGCAAGCGGTAGAGTTTATAAATTCTTCTGCTGTCATATCATTTGTTTATTTCAGATTCGACAACCTTGTATTTAATGGGCAATCCGGAGCAGGTGATGGCGAGCAGGGCAGAGTCCCTTTCTTCTTGGTTGCTGCGGGGTCTGTTAAACTCTATCCCGCTCATCTGGCACAACCGCTTCAATTCTTCATGGGTGATCTTGCCGTCTTTCCCTTGCCAGCACTTACGCAAAGGGGATTGCTCCATGACTTGTATTCCGTAATGACTCAGCATTTCGACTATCTTGCGACCGGTCTCTTGGTTGCGACCTACATGCTCGCCTTTCTTGGCTGCGCTCGCCCGTGTGTCCTTCGGTGACAAATGCCAGTTGGATTTGTTCTTCCAACCGGCCTCGACATATACCACGGTGGCATGGCCGAGTTCCGCACCTTCGAATGCCACTGAACGGACGATTTCCAACAACTCCGGGAACGGGTGGCTGTTAACCGTCAGCTTCATGTCGTATAGTCCTAGTATGGCAAGTCCGCTGCGCTCCACGTCGGGGTCTATCCCTATCACTACATCATATTTTATTTTTCTATTGTATGTGGCTTGTTCTTCCATTATATTGTATCTTTCTCTTTTTGTTCGGCAGGCGGGACTCGAACCCGCAACTGTATATTCGCTCCTTATACTCTACTTATACCGCTCTCCCGTTTGAACCACTGCCGATACCACCTAAAACACTTATGGCTTATTTCTCCCCGCAGTTCCTTCCTCCGTATGTTGCTCGACCACGTACCCGGATCGGCTTGCGGGGAATGTCTCACATTATGCTCCTATATCAGGTCTATGATTTTGGTTTTCACAATTCCGTCCAACCTCATGTCTTTAAGGCCTTGTCTCATGTGTTCTTGCATGAGGCGGTTGGCTTCGGTGATGTCTTTGGCGCAGACGAGGTTGTAGTACTTCGTTTCCTTTTCATTGCCGTTGTCATCGATGAATATGTCTATCAACGTGGCCTTGTAGAAAGGCTTGCCTTCTTCCTTCTCGTTGACTATCTCGACGACATTCGAGCGGGTGATAGAGAATACATCGCAATCTCCGTTGTACTGCTCTAATCCTTTTGCCTCGGCCTCGGCGAACAGTTCTACATCGGTGATGAAGTGTTCGATGACTTCTTTCATCTCTCCTTTGCTGTTCTCTTTTTCTACTTTCAGTTTGATTTCGTAAAACATCTCTTTTATTTTTTATCGGTTAAAACTTCTTTTAACTTGGGATTCCCTGCCGCATGACGGCGGACATCACAGTCGCTATCCTTTGCCAGCTCCGTGAGCACATCGACGGGCATGTTTGGGTTTCTTGCCGCATTACTGCGGACACACCAGTCGCTATTTAAAATTTCATTTTTGTCCATTGTATTTCTTATTTAATTGTCTTACTTTATTTCTCATCAATCTTGCCAGCTCTTCGGCTATCTTCTTGAAGGTGTTGTCATCTGGATATATCCGTCTGATAAACATGGAGGGTTTCTCGAACGGGTTATATACGATGAAATCGCACCAATAGGCTTCAACGCACATGAGTTCGGACATGACTTGGTAATAGTACTTAGGCTCCGTGGACAGGAGGGTATCGTTATCCTTTATCTTGTGGAAGTATTTGGCATATGTGGCTGTTCCCACGCTTTTTATCTCGATTACCCCTTTCTCCCGCTTATTCTCATCGTAATAATATCCGTCGGGGCTGGCTGCGAAATGGGCGATGGTGGGGTGTTTGCACAGTCCTACCTCGACGACACGTCGTCCTGTTTTCAACTCGTATAGTCTGCGTGCGTCGGGTTCCTGCTCTGCTCCCCATCGCATCTGTTTCGAGGATATGTCGGTTTGATAGAGGTAACTTTCGAAAACCTCGTCGTCCTCGAACAGCAGGGGATTGAGCATGCGCTCTCCGGCTACTTGGTAGATATAGTTCATGGCGCATTCCCCGAACCCGTTGCCGCTTCGGTTCGTTTTCATCAGGTCGCCTATGCGGCTGCCCGTGAAACAACCGAGTCGCTTCCTGTACCATTCAAGAGTCCTTTGCGCTTCCATCACTCAAACAGCCCTTGTCCGTTGACATTTTCAGATTCCGGTTGCTCGACTGCTTCGACGGTCATCTCCCTCAGACGGTCGGTCGCCGTATCGTTGTCGACATATTCGATTTCCACTTCGTCCACGCTGGTGTCTTGCTGTGTCAAATCTCCCTTTATCGTGGCTTGGTCGAAAGTGATAGCCCGTTGCATTTCTATCGATTTGGGAGCATATTTGGCGAGAAGAAGTTTTAAAACCGTCTTCCGTGCCATCGTGTCGAAGTCGTCTTTCCATACTCCGAACCCTTTCTTGTAGGATTGGGAATACTTCTTGGCATGCGCCTCGACTTCCCCTACTGTCATGTAGTGTGTTTTCTCGAACCCGTTCACAAGCCGGAAATAGGCCATATAGCCGATGACCTTGTCGGAGGTCTTTGAATCCTCGTCGAAGATGTATTCGCCCGTGAATTTGTTTTTCTTGACGAGCTGACCCTCATATACCACTTCGTCTATGAGAGAGGAGAATTGTCCGCTTCTGAGGCATAGCTCTATCAGTCCCTTGTACATAAGCTGGAATTGTGCTACTGTCGTCCTCAGCTTGGAGTCGTAATAGGGAACGATGGCCGATAGACCCAAGTTGCTATTGATAGGCAAGTCGAGCGTGGCGGCTATGACCGCCGAGTTGAGTATGCTTTGGGGATCGGCCGTTTGGAGCATGGTGTTTCCGTTGACGGCTGAAATGACCGAGGAGATGAATCCGGGGGCTTTCTTCCCCAATATCTCGTTAAATCTTGTCTTGACCGAATCGCCGTTCAACAGGCTCTTTAATTGTGGTAATGTCGTTGTTGCCATTGTTGTTTTATTTTAAAGGGTTATGTTTCTTTTTATACACCGCATATCCTCCCGGACAGGCGGTGAATATGCTTGATTTATATGGAATTATAGCTACTTATTTAATTCATGATTTTAAAAGTTCATCTCTGGTAATACAGTTGCGTGTGCCGACTTTTTTCAGGCTTGGCGTTAATTGCATTCAAACGCTTCAACAATTCTTTATAAGAACACCCTAATAATTCTGTTGCCTTTCTAACCGGTACATAATCAGGCAAGAACACATCTCCATAGCCTTTCTTTATACCGGATATTGCATGGTTAATTACATCTTCCAATTTTCCGAGCAACATATTGTTTTCATCTCTCACTACCTTGATGATTGTATCTTCTATTCCCATATCCATTAATCTTTTAATCGTTTTTCCATTGTGTTAGTGATTTTGTTATAGTTTCTTATCGGTTTGTTGTTGCCCGGCAAGAGCCATCGATGACAGCGCTAACAGGGATATACTTATTACCAGTTGCCAAAGGTTGGCATTGATGAGCGAAGCGACTATCCCGAATATCGATGAAAGCATAAGCAGTATGGCGAGCAGGGTAAATAACTTGTAGAATATCATGACTGTTATATTTGGAAATTACCGTTAAACTCAAATTCTTCATTTCCGCATTCGTCGAATACGGTTACCGTGTATTCTGTATTGATGTAGCCACTACTAGAAGATGGCGTTAAATAGTCGCCGTTGTCCCATTCCTTGTGATTGTATGCGTCGTAATGAATGCTGACATCGACGTTTTTGTCGATCAAATCTACTTCATAGTTTATATCTCCGTCGAGATAGTGACCGTCCATGTTTTCTCCTATATGGTCGTCAAGAAAATTTTCTACCTCGTCCTGTATGTTTTTTAGTTTCTGAATATCAGCTTTTACCATATCAATAGCCGTTTTGTAGATGTCCGTGGCATCGCACATGAGGTCTTCCCGGTATCGACGCATGCTCTGCCAGTCTTTCGGGTCGCAATCTTCGAGGTAGGATTTGGCTATTTCTTCCTCGTTCATCGATAGTATCTGGCTGGCGACCTCGTAGTTTTCTACCCCGCCTCCTAGATAAAATTCCTTACATTTCAATTTGTAAGGGGAGTTGTCGTATTGGTCGTTGAAATCTTCCCTTGCCTTGTCGTATCGTTTCTCGATTGTTGACCGTGGGATAATACAGGTTGTGTGCATGTTCACAGGTTTGTTTAATTTCGTTCCCCTGCAACAGATGACTGTTTTTTCAACCCGAATCCGACGGGCAGGGGAAATATAGGGTAATGGAAAGCTGTCTGAACTATTCTTGCCTAGAAAGGCAATCCCTTTCTCTCTCCATTTTTTCGTTCGTTTCTATTCATTGAACTTGGTGAAGCGTGCCCGGTTGCCGAATTGCCGGATATTACTTACACGTCACGACTTCGTTACTTCACCCCGACCCGTCGCAAGTCTCGGCGTTCCCGCTATTGCGACTCTCGGTGTTCTTCACGTACGCCAACATGTCAATGAGCTTTTTTGTGGGGAGGCGGGAATCGAACCCTTGCTCGCTCCGAAGAACCGATACCCAACATATTGGTTCTTTTATTCGGTTGCTCTACCGTTGAGCTACTCCCCGGCTTTTACATCATGGATTTCCAAATCCGAATTATCTCACTTCCCGGGTAGAATTTTCGACCGTTACACCTCCTGTAACCGAATTTGATGATTCCATTCTTCGTGTAACGGAACAGTGTGCTCCTGTCGATGCCGAGTATCTTGCAAGTCTCGTTGGTCGAGTATCGGCCGGAAAGCGATACTTGGGGTTCTGTGGACGTCATCATAATATTGTTTTGATTTTATCGTTTGCTTAATATTTCTCTAATGTTTCAATCGTTTTGTTTATCCTACCATCTTGTGTGAGACGATTCCGCCCTTTTTGAGAGCAAGCTCCCTTATGCGTTCTGGCTGTTCTCCGTCCGTGCGGAAGTTTATCGCCCCGTAGACAGTGCGGTCTGTACAACCTACCTCGGCGGCTATCTCCTTAATAATCTTTGATGGTATACTGATGTATTTTACTTTTCTCATTGCTTTTTTACATTTAATCGTTTATATTTGCGCATTATAGTTTTTGTTTCAATCTTGAAATAGGTTTGTTTCAATGATTATAGAGGCAAAGATACTAACAGTTAGCAAAAACACAAACTATTTTCTTTTAAAAGTTAGTATAATAACATTAATTAACTGACAGTATTATGGAAGGCTGGGAAAGAATAAAATTAATTATTGAAAAAGAGGGATTAAATAAAAACTCTTTTAGTGCAGCAATTGGATTGAACAATAATGTTACAATCACAAGAATTATCAATGAACATCGATCGCCATCACGTTCAACATGTGAAAAAATAGTTAGTGCTTTCCCAAAATACAAATTAGAATGGTTGTTGTATGGAGAAGGAGAAATGCTAAGCAATAATTCAGGAATTATCGGGAACAATAATAAGGGCAATATCTATCGAGGAGATTTTAATAATAACATCTCTATATCATTGCCGGAAAAAGGTACTCAAAAAATTATTGACCCTGACGGAACAGTCACAATAGAGAATACTAGTTCAGGCGTCCAAAATAACCTGAACGAAATAGACATGCTTAATCAAAGGATACAATACCTCGAAAGAATCGTTAGTGGACATGAGGCTACGATAAAGTCTCTTGAAACAACAATAAAATCCAAAGATGATTTAATATGTATTTTGAGGAGTTCATTAGATAAACAAGATTAGATGGTTAACAATCGCAATATACTAAATAATTTCTTAATATAAGAAAAACTATTATAATAGTAAAGTAATGAAAGAATTAATTAAGAAAATACTTAGTGAGAGCCATCAAAATATATATCTTATTATTTGAACAATGATAAACACAATGAGCACAAAAGATAGGAGTGGCGGAGTTCTCCATAACAGTTCAGAAGACTCTCAATGTCACCGGAATATCCGCCTTTTGAGGTGTCGCTACAAGATGTTTTCGGATTATATAGAGTCCTGCAAAGCATGTCTTTGAAGTGAAACAGCTATTAAAATTTACAAGAATCATGAAATTACTAACATATCAATCGGTTAAAGACAAAATTGTCCACCTGCAGGAACAAGATGTCATTTTTGACTTCGCTGTGGCAGAGCTCTACGGAGTGGAGACGAGAGAGATAAACCAAGCTGTAAAAAACAACCCAAGCAAATTCCCAGAAGGGTATGTGTTTGAACTTGGTAAACAGGAACTTAAAGAGTTGCGGTCAAAAAATTTGATTGCAAACAGCCCTAAAAGCCGGGCAATACCGAAAGCATTCACAGAGAAAGGACTTTATATGCTGGCGACTATCCTAAAAAGCCCCCAAGCGACAGAGACCACGATTGCCATTATAGAGGCATTCGCCAAATTGAGGGAGTTGTCGAGAACCATAGGAGAGCTATCGGCGAATCCCGACCAGTTCACCCAAAAATCGCTCATGCAGAAAAGCGGGGAGATCATGGCAGACCTGTTCGGGGAGGATATGCAGACGAACGAGACGGAGACCGAAATAGAACTAAACTTCGCCGTGCTGAAACTGAAACATACCATTAAGAGAAAAGACAAGAAGAAATAGATGGTGTAATGGGGTTATTTGGCAAACTATTAGGATTAAGACCGAGGAAGCATATACTGAGTGAGCAAGAAAAACGCTTGGTATACGAATCTTCGGTACGTTATGCAACGGTTGAGATAGAGGGAAGAAGCCGATTGAAGATCATAAACGAAAGCCTATCAATCATTGACAAGACAAAGAATCTGGATACGCTAAACAGTAGATACGAGACTGTATGCGAACATATGAAGTGGATGATGGAAAACGATATAAAGCTGAATCATGAATCCGCATGTGTTGCGAAGCAAAAAGTAGACGACAATAAGAATGAGAACATCATAAGGATAGCTTGTGATGCGTTCGATATTTATGAAGCAAAATTCGGCACATTGAAGACTGAAAAAGCGAAAGACAACGCAACAGTCAAGATGTTCAAACTGTTAGACGATTGTATTTCCTCCATTGTAGATTCTGAAAACAAAGTGCTGAAAAGAAAAATACTAATTGTATTGAAAAACAAAGTGGAAGATATGTATGCTTAAAACTAAAATAGCCATGAATTCCAAAGACTAAATTCAACAGATTTCTGAACGTATAAATAAGCAGAAAGACATAATAATTAGAAAAAGCAATAAACGCAGAAACAAGCATTCTAAATTGTGACTTATGAAAATCCTTTTCTACGTAATTATAGCACTACAATTATTGACATTATTTAGTTGTGCAAATGAACAACTGGTGGGACATTGGGAGCAAGATAAGAATTCGATTCATCTATATAATGGAGAAATTTTGACAATTAACCACGCTATTTTTAAAAAAGGAGGTTCTGGAATCATGTGGTCAGTTTCCCCGGAAGATTCTACATCAAGTATTGGTACGGTTGATTTAATAAATTGGGAACATATAAATGAGAACCAAATAAGCATACACTCAGAATATTGGGCTGATACAATAAAATACAAGATAAATAAAGATACTCTATTTGTCATGGATAACGGAGGGGAATCAATGGTGTTTCTTAAACAGAGTAGTAAAGACAACGATGAGCTATTCAATAAAATAGCTACTTATATTAAAACTCCAGAAGATATAAAACAAGAAATAGAACAGTTACTAAAACTTGAGCCATGAAAATTTCTAAGGAAGGAATCGCTATAACCAAACGTTTCTTTGAAGCGGTTGATATGCTCAAAGCACAGAGACGCATTCGTGGGCTTAAAACATTCACGAGGAAGCACAATATAACTCGTACCAATATAGCAAATGTGAGAAAAAATCCAGACCGTAGTGTTTTGAAGCCCGAATGGATATATTATCTTGTTTATGACTATGGAGTTTCATTGGAATGGATAATATTTGGGGAGGGTTCTATGTTTGAATAAATATTCTAAAACTTGTTCTTTAATGGTGCGTTATCGTTTCTAATCAACTTTTCCATTTTTATTCTCCCCATAATTTTACTGCAAGATCATAATTCTTTTGAGCTTCATTTACTGCTTTTTTTGCATAAGTAAGAGTGTAGGAGTGTTCACGTGGATATTTGCCTGACTTTATACCTTCATGGTATTCTTTGGCTTCTTCCAGCTTGTGCGCATAAAAGTCGATACTTTCCGGCATGGATAGGTTGATGGTTGTAGCTCGCTTGTCCCAGTATTCGGCTTCTCTTTCATGTTTTGTTGCTTTGTCGCTAAATTCAACACTTTTGCCCATGTTGTACCAAGCATCCTCTATCGCTTTTCTGTGTCGTCTTTCGCTATGATGCCCTACTTTAATGGGTTCTCCAAGTGAAAGAAAATCTCTATCCTTATTTGACTTTTTGGAATATTCAATACTTTTTTTATCTGCTGATACAGACCATTCACGTCTACGTTCGGCTCTACGTTTAGCCCATTCTTGTACGTTGAATCCGTCAGCTCTTACGATGGAGTAATAATAGAATCCGTCGCGCTCAAATATCAGGTTAAATACTATGCTTTCATTCTCTTTTCCATACTTGGTTGTAACTTCTATAACTTCTCCTTTTTCGTGCTTCTCGTCGCACTTTGCCAAAAACACATTTGGCGCAAACTTGTAATACGTGTTCATTGCTTTTATGTATTAAATCGTTATGCTATTTCGATCCTATTGTTAGGTTCGTTTACTTTCATCGATTATATGTTTAAAGATGAGTGTATAAGCCTGTCACTTGTGTAAACACTTCTTGCAACTGTTCATCATAAATATCACTCGAAAAGAAGACCTCTTTGGCCTCGGAAAAAGAAAAAGTCTTTTTGTTTAATTTCGGGGATTTGATGAATCTCATAGAATAAGTATCCTTACCTTCTTCATAGGTGATGATTAATTTATCTGCGCCAGATTTATTTTTGCTCAATTTAATAACCTGCTCCATGTCACCAGATTCATTCTCCGCGTAACCGGTAAATTTTGATCCTGTCATAACTACAAATTTATGTCCGCCAAGTTGTTCGTATAGGGCCAACATTATTTCTTTTATTTGTTCTTCCGAATGTTTCATTGCTCTTGTCTTTTAATTGTTAGTAATATTGGTCTTTATTAAAGTGGACCGGTTTTTGTTTCCCCCGTGACCGGTCCACCGTCTCGTGCTGTTTTGGAAGAGCAGCAACGTGTTTTGTTTATTTTAATCTCCGCAATAACGCCCGCTTTGGCTTCTGTAATACTCCGTTATCCCTCTTTCCATTGCTGCGTCAAATACAACCGGTTCGGGCTTTTGTGTGGGTTCCGACTTCTTCATCAACCGGCGAGCCTCTTTTTCCGCTTTGCGGGCTTCCGATTTCATCTTAAACCATGCATTCCTCAAACAAGCACTGAACGACTGGCAGAACTCTCGCCCGAGAACCGAGATAGAGCGTTTATACATTGACCAAGCCATTTTGAAAAGTTGCGATTTGTCGATTTTCGTTTTCATATCCTTGTTTGTTTTTGTTTGATGTGACAAATGTATAGATTAAAACCGAACAAACAAAAGAAAAGTTCTGTTTTAACAGAACTTTAACAAATATAGATAGTTTGGTTAAAATATACAATAACATTAAATTTGTTCTATTATAGCAGTATGTTTATTTTTATTTATATATCTTTGCGTTTGGATATAATAAAACACTGATTATGGATATTAAAAGAGTAATTAAAGAACGTGGTTACACACTTGAACGAGTTGCAAATGAAATCAAGCCCCGCCCTATTAGTAAAGGGACATTATCTCAATCTATTAACAATAATCCAACTATCGACACGCTACAAAGGATTGCCGATGTAATAGGATGCAGCGTCGGGGATTTTTTTGCGGACGAGTTAAGTAATACAATAGTTTGCCCTAAATGTGGAACCAAGTTAAAAGTAACCGAGTCAAAAGATTAAGCCATGAAAAACAGATTTATTATAACAACTACTGATACAATAGAGAATTGTCCTATAAAAAGATATATTGATACAATATGCTCAAATATTGTAATAGGTACTAATGTGTTTTCTGATTTTGCAGCGTCGGTTACAGATTTTTTTGGAGGGAGATCTGGCTCATATAAAAGAAAACTCCAAATTATTTATAATGAAGCATCAAAAGAATTAAAACAAAAAGCTATAAACTTAGGGGCAAATGCCATTGTTGGATTTAAGGTAGATTTCGACGAAATATCTAGCAGAGATAAATCTATGTTTATGGTATCTGTTTCTGGAACAGCTTGTATTATAGAAAAAAATGATGAAGATATTAAAGCCGTGGATTGTCATTCTCAAATTTCATCAATAGATCTTCAAAAAGAAATTCAGCGAAGATACATAGTATCACGAATAAAAAAATCTTCACCAATATGTAAGGAATGGGTGGAATTTTTATTAGAAAACCCTCAAATAGAAATTGTAGAGGATCTCATAAAAAGGTATATATCACTAGATGTCAATTATAACTCTAATGAGGTAGAGGTAACTAATATAAAACAAATTTTATCAGTAATTCCTGCAAATCATATTATCCCTTTTGTTTACAAATATTTTAAGTATAAAAAAATAAGAGATTTGATTGAGAAATATAATTTATTTGATTCAAATTCTATTTACGAAATAATCAAACAAGAATTACATATTGGAATACATTTACTATCGGCTACAAAAGAATATTACAATACAAATGATTTACAAGGTATGAAAAGAATATTGGAATATTTAAATAATCTTCCAAATACTGGCAATATTGAGAATGTAAAAGGAGGCATATTTTCTAAATGCGATGAAAAAAAATTTGTATGTGAAAATGGGCATAAAAACTCTATTGATTTTATCTTTTGTGAGAAATGTGGGATAAACATTAAAGGACTGAATGAAGAAGAATTGAATATAATTGAAGAATTTAAGGAAAAATGTAATATTATTGAGGATTACATTAATTGATAAAAT
>OKTP01000450.1_pt1 | contig 14596 bp, 10 predicted proteins | sample 1606291 | NCBI WGS metagenome assembly OKTP01 (sample SAMEA3879558, study PRJEB24766) | human gut metagenome | biome: human-associated habitat; feature: feces | place: USA | collected 1985/1987
AGCGGGCGGAGGCGCCTGGCCTCCATAAAACGGGCAACTTATAAATTAAAGAACAACAACACTGTTGCTGTCGCTGCCTAATTAAGGCAGCCGTCTGAACCGGAGAGGCCACAGGCCGGGGAAGGCGTCGTTGATGTGGCGGACGTGCGGCGGGTAAGAGTTGCCCCGCCCATGCATCATGACTCTACTGAACTGCTCAGTCTGGCCAGTGCCTGTGCAGGGAGGGAATGCTGAAACTGTCCTGCGCCCGGAGAAGGTCCTGTCAAAGTGCTTTCGGACAGGGGTTCGACTCCCCTCAGCTCCACCACGAAATGCGGTAGTCCATGATACAATGGGCTACCGCACTTTTTTATTTATCTGCCGAGAAAGTCCTTATATCAAGCGATTTTCCGAGTGTGGGGGTGCAAAAGTCCTCAATGCTCGGATTTTTCTATTTTACCGGAAGCGAGCTGCTGATTTTTGCTTTGCACCCCCTTATGGGAAAAATCAAAAAGTAGATAGGTTTATCAAAAGGTTGCAGAGAAAAATCAAATTGTTCCTTGACATTTATTTGCTACGCTTTTCCTCTTCCCCAGGGAGAGTCAATGTTCCTGCTGACTTTGATACAATAGAAAAAGCCTTCTCCGGGGTCAAAACCGCCGAAAAGGCATAAAACAAGGGCTTTCGAGGTCAAATACTGACTTCGAAAGCCCTTGTTTGCTTTATTCAGTTGTGGATTTCTGCCATTCCAAAGCCTGACGGCACCGTAGGGTGTAAGTCTTGCGGTGTATGGATTTTGGAATAATTAAAAGGTATGGCATAATTAAAAGGTTTAGCGCCTTTTTTCGTTTATTCCTTATTGTCGGTGCCCTCTACATAATCGGCCAGGCAAGCCTCCAGAAGCATTCTTGTGACGTCTGTGTAAGCAAGGATTTTTCCCTGGGCATACATATCATCGTCTTTTGCGTCCTTCAGCTTCGTCATTTCGGTATCGATTTGAGCCTTGATAAACTTAATAACATCAATTTTTTCCATTGCAATTATTCCTCCGGCGGGTCAAAATCTTCATCCGTGCATTTGCGGATAATATGCTTAGTGCGGTCAAGCGGCAGAGGCACGTCCTCCTCTGCGAAATACTCCACCTTCACTACCGCTGCTGCGGAGTGGTGGTTATCCTTGCCCACGGGTACAATCACATAATCGCCAACGGAAATATCGTCCTCATCGGCAATGTAATAATAACTTTTGTAGCCTTCGTCAAATTCCACGCTACAGTAGATATAATCGGTTCTGCGGCGCTTGACCTTCTCATAGACCGCAGGATTGAGTATTTCCCCCATTCCGTAGAAACGCATAAACTGCCATACGGATTCAGCAAAATCGCTCCAGAGCTCCGGAAGAGCCTTCTTGTCATATGTTCCTTGGATGACACGCTGCGGTCCTTTCTTGAAGTCCACTGTGATCGTGTAATCTATGGTTTCAAGCGGATTGTCTACCGCATCATCCGGGTTGCCCTCAATCTCGCCAAACAGGTCATCGGCATCAATATCATTGAGCAGGCCTTCAACGCCACCCTGGACATAGTATTTTCTGGACACAGCACAACCGCTGCCGATGTTCTGAATATGCTCCAAGGTCTCACTTTTACGGTCAAGCACCAATCTCTCGGTGTAGTCCCAAGTCACATATTCAACGGTTTCGGAGATCGGCTGCTTCGGCTTCATTTTGGTAATGCGGTGATAATCGATGGTGACGCGGTCAACTCTGTCTGGCTTGTTATTGCCGTCAAACACATAAAGGTCATCCATTTCGACTGCTTCTCGCACCATATCCGACAGGTCAACGCCATCCACTTCAAAATCAGCAATCAACGAGCCACGGTACTTATAAATATCTCCCTCGGTGTTGGTGATCTCCATCTCCCATTCACCGATATCGGTAGCAAAAACCTCAATGTACTCAGTGCTGAAATATCGTGCTATGCTGTTCAGCACTTTTGTGGCGCTTTCCTTTTCAATTTTATAAATTTTGCTCCTGGACTTTTCATGTCCATCAAAGCCAGAGCCAAAGTTGTATGCTGAGAACCATATGCGCCCATCGGCGTTGATGGTGATATGCTGTTCAACCTCGTCATCTGGTTCAGGCGGTGGGCCATAGCAGATATTATTGGAAACGATGCGCACCTTCTGCGGAGTGCCTTTAAACCGCTTCATGTGACATTCTGCTAATTCGCCCAGGCGGGATAGAGCCATCGTAAACCACGCACGGTTCTTCAGCTCCAAAATTTCCTCACCAGAATATGCCCAATGATTGAAATACCGCCATCGGGAGTAAATAGCCGATCCGAGCAAAGGAATATCAGTTATCTCCCCGATGATGCGTTCCAGTGCCTCAAAATCGTTTGCAGCTTTGCCGTACTTCTCAGAAAAGGCATGACCGCAGTCCATTACGAACCCAAGTGCCTCACAGTCATCAGCCATATAATGGTCTACCAGTTCAATGTAGGTGGTTTTCTTATTTCTGAATTTGTCATACCACTTGACTGCAAATTCGTGGATTTGCTTCATGTCCGCCACTGCAGTACACCTCCCATCATTTTATAAAGTTGACCGTTCTTTTTTAACAGAATGCGCTCATAAACTCTTGTTCCGAAACTTTCATCATTGAGACAAATCCAGCATAATCAGTAGCGTCCATGGGTATTTTCAATCCGTGCTTGGTTATGCTGATATCTTCCCGTGGGATAACATTCGCCTCATAGGTAGAGCCGCGATTCATTCGCAATCTCAGACCCTCGGAGTTTTCTGCTTCGGGATAGAGATAATAACCCGTTTGAGCATCGAAGCGGAACATATAGGCAAGTACCTGCAGATAGTCCCGGTTGCCGATATTATCGATTGGTTTATATTTTGCATCAGCAATCACTCGCTTTTCGCTGTTACGGCTGATGAAATCAGGGTAAATAAGACCCACATTTCCTTCGAAGAGTCTCTGTGCGCCTTTTCCGCCTTTATTCATTGGGTGGTAGAACACGTCATCAATGAGAGAATTGATGTACTCCTCCCAAAGCCATGCACCGTCAAACAGGATGCCGTATATTTGTCTTGTTCCTGTACCGATTTGGTGCTTTTGGTGCCGCAGAATAAGCAGGCACAGTCTCTGCAATGCATGGTACTCTCGGTAATACGCATGGCGGACGGTATTCTTTTTGTTCTGTTCAATGATTTTCTGCCTGTTATACGGCTCATATCCCGGAGTCGCATCTATAACGAGTTTTACCTCGTCTTTCACTTTGGTAAGAAGTTTATTTCCGTAAGGCTTTCTTTTGATAAACTCTATGGTATGCCGCACCAGCTCCATCAGACTATTATCGTAGGAAAACTCTCTCTGGCTGTATGCAACATTTCCTACAAATGGGGTATTCTCCTCGATATGTCTTGCGACATCAATCGTGCCTTTTACATTTCCATCATTGTACCTACGGCGGATATATTTTTTGAACAACCCCTTCCGCATAGCTGCCTTGAGGTAATACGGAAACAGAAACAGCAGAAAATTGAACAGCCGATTGTCTTGATTGGCATCGGAGTTCAAATCTACGATGTTTGGAAAGTCCAGGACTTTATCTAAAAGATACTGGAAAAAGTAATCCTCACCCTCTCCGCAAAAACGGGACGCGATCACAAGCCGCTCATCACCATAGCCGAGAAAACCCATCACATTGCCAGAACGAAAGGTGTCATTGATGCTTTGGAGGATCATCTGATCTTGGGTAATATCCTCTGCATCTTTTACGGTTTCTGGAAATACGAATACACCTTCACGCTCAAGCTGTTCCAACGTTTTATCTGCAATTTTACCTGCCAGCTTCGCTACTTGAGAAAAGGCATCTTTTTTCTGTTGGGAGTTATCCTTGATCCTGAGTAGCTTCATGTACATCACCTCTGGACTGTCGCTGATAGCCATATGCCTTTGCAAACCGTTTCATAATCCCTTCCTCATCGTACATACCCTGAATGTATTCCTGGAGGAGCGGTTGCAGATAATCCGTCCAAAGCTGGTCAAAGTCCAGTGTTTTCAGCTTCAGGAAGTAAGAAGCACCGATTTGATAATTCTCATTCAAATCCTCAACGGCAGCAATTTCCTTGTTAAGGGCAGCCATTCTTCTGATTGCTTCAGCCTCCAACTCCTCGTTTTCCAGCAAGGCCAGCATCTCAAGGCGTTCGTCTGCCCGAAGCTCCACAAAGCGGAAACGACGGCGCATAGCAAAATCGAAGCTATCCACAGAACGGTCAATATCATTCATCGTGCCGATGATATAGACGTTTTCGGGAATGTAGAACTTTTCATCCGGGTTGGGGTGCAGATTGGAATACTGCGTAGATATCTCACCGGATCTTCCACGATAACCAGGGTCGATGGCAAAGAACAGTTCACCGAAGATTTTAGATATTTCACCACGGTTAATCTCATCGATGATGAAAATGAATTTTTTCAATTCGGTCTGTTTTGCATGAATCTTGGAACCGGTAGCTTTTCTCGCCTTGATGGCTTTGTAGATAGCGAAGTCGTAGGAGTATGCCTGCGTTGCGAAGGACTTTCCGAAGAAGGACGTGATGTCCTTGATTTTCTCGAACCGAAGACCGGACTCCAACATTCTCCGAACCTCATCAAGATTTAGTGCGAGTTTGTTAACCGTTGCATTGCCAGGGATAGAGATATTAATGTGGCTGTCATCTACGCTTACGATGGTAAATTCATTGCCATTGATGGTTTTGAAGGAATCAACGCCCAATTCCAGGCTGGCGAAAAATTCTGCCATTGCTTCCTGAACTGAGAGTTCCTTTTCGACCGTTTCTTTGGATTTCTGTGAATCCTCGTAGTTCTTTCTGGCGCGAGTAACAAACTTTTTGAAAATGCCGTCCTGCAGTTCAAAACCCATAGTACCGTCATCGTTGACCCTCGGTCTCAAACCTTCAACAAAATCAGAGTAATCGTAGCTCGGATGGAACTGGACGAATTCCACCTGTCTCTTCTGCTCATCTGTCAGCAGGGTGTAATCGTCAAAATATCCGTTGCTGATAATATCCGCAGCGATTTCCTTTGCAAGGTAAGACTTGCCAGTACCCGGAGCGCCTCTGAAGATCAGATTTTTAGATTCAATCAGCATAGAGGAGAACGGATTCCTGTATCCTTTGAACTGCTGAACCAATTCCTCTTGGGCAGCGGCTTCTGCCTCCTCGACAACAGTTTCTTTTTCATCTTTTTCTCGGTATGTCAGTACAAACTGGTCTCCCGGTTCACCGAACCGCTTCAAGCATTCCTGAACGAAACTAATTGTGGAGAAGATATTCCAACAGTAAATGACGAACTGACGGCCGTTGTCATAACCGTAGGTCATGTATTCTATGGTCTTGCGGTGCTTTTTGTATTCATCGACACTTGCAAAGATGCCGCAAATCATCTCACTGTCCGGGTTGTATTTGCATACAGGAAAACTCTCCTTATCCTCAACAGACAAAGATGCAATCTGCTTTTCAAAAACCTGGCAGGCGATGCGAGGCAGGGTCTGATTGGAATTTCTTCTCTCACCCTTGCTGTAGGCGCGCTTGATCACCTCGCCAGTTGCCTTTTTGAAGGAGACATCAAGGGGCTTATAGTTGTCACCTAGGCTGATATTATCCATCGTGAACCGCTCGTCTGTAGATACCACACTTTCGGCGGTGATGGACAGTTCGAACTTTTCCTGCTGCTTTGTCTCAATAGTAAAGCCCTGGCCTTCCAGAAAGCTTTTTGCTTCTACGGCATTAAAGCCGTCCGTAGAAATATTTGTTCCGTTTGCCAAATAGTCAGCAACAGCCACTACATATTTCGGTGGATACCGCTTTCCGTCATCGGTTACAAGTTCGTATTTTGTGCTTTGATTATGAAAAGGGACACCATTCTCATCGATGTATTTTAAGGCATCCATGACGTATTCCTTTTTGAATTTTGGTATAGCCATACTGATCCTCCAATATTATTTTCATTTTTACAGCCTTTGCTTTGTGCCGAGAGGGGGAACGCCAATCTCGGTTAAAAACGCATTGCAGGTTTCAATGTCCTGCTGATAAAAACCTGTGAACAGGTACTTATAAGCCTCTTGTTCTTTGTCGCCATCAACAAAGGTCATTCCACCGAGCCTCAACACCTCTTGCATCTCTTGTAGATCCAATCCCAAACCAACTCCCATTGCTATCAGCGGGCGCATCGTAAATTTGTGCGTTTCGCCCTGTACGCGGGAGAAGTTCATTTTGTCCAACCCCGTTTTGCTTTCAAATGTATACTCGTACCAGTTCTCTTCGGCCATGCGTTTTTTCATCCATGCTGCGGGAGTAGTAGCAGTGGCCTGTGCGCGCTTTAGTTTTTTCTCAAAATCCTTCGCCTTATTGAATAGTTCCGTATTCTGCGTATTCGCATCATAGGCGGATTCTGTGTTAAAAACACTATCAGATCGGAACATCATTTGAGAGGCTCCGTGCATCAAGCTGTCAGGAATCAGCTTGATAGAGAAATCAAGTGTACATTCAGCAAGATGCTCTTTTGCATAAGGCGTCATTGATTTGACGCCATTTCCAGCATCAAACAAATAACGGTCATCATTCAGAACGAAATATCCCTCGGAAAAGCAGAATACGCCTGTATCTAATGTCGCACGTAACAAATCATTTTCACGATACAGCTTAAACGCATCGAGCGGTGAAATGGGGCGTTGATGCCGTTTCGCTTGCGTCGCCTTACGATGCTGAATTTGACTCGCAGGAGCGTTGGATTCACCCGCACAATATGCCTCAGCTTCACCATATCCCAATTCATACATTCGTATGGCAGCTGACTGTCGGGACACTTCAAAAAAATCTGCTACATTGTCGATTACATATTCAGTTACGATGCTACGGTCTGCGTTTGGATTATCTGCAAGAAGCACCTGGTAAATATGGTCGACCTTTTTCTTGAATGCGGTTCGTGGCATGAGTATTTTGGGTGCAATTGTTTTTGCCTGCCACTCCATTTTATCAATATCAGACCACTGTCCACCGATCAAGCTCCCGGTAGTTGAAATTCCTCTGTTACAGCGGAATGCAAACTCTGTCCCATTTTCATGGTTTCGCTTGTAATTAAAGTAATTCCGATGCCGCCACCAATGGAAGCATTCATGAGCCAAAGTATTATTGAACCGTCCGATATTCATGATATCTGCATCAACGAAAATCGAAGGTTGTGACACCTCATATCCGATGGTTTCTTCGGCAGACCAGTCATACACTTCAATGATGCCCTTCGTAAATGCGATGGCACCTTGAACACTACCATCGAATGACAAATACTCCGTATCAATGATTTCCAGAGACATAAGCCTTGTGGCAATATCCCGGATCGGTATGGGTCTGGGATTGTCTATGGCATCAGCGCATTCGTATTTTGTCAGAAATGCCTCGGCTTCTTTTTCATAATCAGCCACATAATGCATAAATGGGTTTGCAGCCTTTGCCATAGACAGCCTCCTAACCAATTAGTCTGTTTGCGTTCCTTCGCGCAGGATTCGATAGATTTCTGTCATAAAGACATTTGCAAATTTCGCACGAATTTCCTCGTTATTGAGGAGTAGCGTATAGAAATCCGCATTCTGGTCATAACCTTCAACCAATGCGTCCTGGACACAGTCGTCATAGGTGAACTTGAACTCGTTGAGGGTGTTGTTTTTTGCACTCTTTTCAAGACGCTCTTTGAGTGCAGCGTTCTTCAAAAGTAGGTCACGAATCTGCATGGCGGCTTTCGTAGTGAAATCCGGCTCGTAGTCCTTATCGTACAGGGCGTTAACCTCATCGATAATCTGGGAGAGGAGCTTTTTCTGTTCCTCCTCAAGACTTGCAGGCTTCGGTTTCTTGATTTTCACTTCAGGCTTGGCTTCGATTTCCTCGCCCTGGTGCTTTTCCAGCTGCTTCTGTCTGAAATCGCTGACGGTAATTTTATCAGCAATATCAAAGTTGTTTCCACCACCACCGGGGTTCAATTCCTTAATCAAATAAGAAAGGAAATTGTATCGCTTATGGAATTCGAGGTTTTCATAGGCGGTAGCCTGGATAAGGAAACAATAGCCTTTCAGGAATCGGCGGATGGTAATCTTGATCTCCATCTGCTCCAATTCGGGGCGTTTGGTAATTTTCTTCAAAGCCCCATCCAATAACGACCACATACGCTGCTTGTCCCGTGCTGTGCGGTTATCCTTGTAGAGGTATGTATTGAATTCATCAACATCGTCCGCATCAAGGAAGTCATACGCATCAATTTCACGATCCATGTCACGAATATCGGACGGAGAAATTGTTTCAAAAAGGATGGTGTCTTTGTAATACGGCTCAAATGCCGCTTTGATATCATCGTAGCTGTTTTTAAAGTCCAACACAAAGGTAGTCTTATCGTAAGGCGGACAAATTCTGTTCAGTCGAGAGAGGGTCTGGACGGCCTGAACTCCACGCAGGCGCTTGTCCACATACATTGCCACCAGTCTCGGCTGGTCAAAGCCAGTCTGATACTTATCTGCAACGATAAGCACTTGATAACAACTGCGGTCAAACTCGTAACGCAGGTCTTCCTCTTTGAAACCGTTCATGCCGGTTTCAGTGTATTCCTTGTCGTCCAGTTTGACCTTGCCAGAGAATGCCACCAGAGCCTGAATGCCCGTATAGCCACGCGCCTGAATATACCGTTCAAATTCCTGGCGGTATTTTACAGCAGCCGGGCGAGAAGAAGTGATAACCATAGCCTTTGCCTTACCACCAAGGCACCCGGCCACATTTGCTCTGAAATGCTCAATGATGATTTCGACCTTCTGTGCGATGTTGGTATCATGCAGGTCGATAAAGCGAGCCATCTTACGCTTTGCGGCGATAGACTGGAGTTCCGGGTCATCCTGGATTGCCTTATTGATATGGCAGTAAATTTTCCAGGTCACATAGTTGTCCAAAACATTAAGGATATAGCCCTCCTCAATGGCTTGCTTCATAGAATACAGATCGAAGGATTCCTTCTTACCTTCAGCGTTCAGAGTGCCGAAAAGCTGAAGGGTATCCGGCTTCGGTGTAGCAGTAAAGGCAATCATAGAAACATTGCTCTGCTTGCCACTCTTCTGGATTTCCTCAAGCATCTTGTCTTCTTCAGTCTTTTCCTCCTCGTCCTCCTCATTGGCGAGGACATTGGTTACGGACTGCATATAGACACCCTCAGTAGAAGAATGTGCCTCGTCAATCAGTACAGCAAACTTCTTGCCCTTAAGGTTTCCGAGCAGATTGTTGTTGAGAATGTAATAGAATTTATGAATGGTGGTAACAACGATCTTAGTGTTGCCGCCGAGTGCGATAGCCAGGTCCTCGGAATCGCACCTATCATCCATAACCTTGACCTGTCCGCTTTTGTGCTCGATGCCAAGGATGGCCTCTTGAAGCTGACGGTCGACAATGATACGGTCGGTGATGATCAGTACCGTATCAAAAATGTTTTCATTGGCGGTATCGTGAACCGTTGCGAGAATGTGGGCAAGCCAGGAAATAGTCTCGGTCTTACCACTTCCTGCAGAATGCTCAATAAGATAGTTGCAGGAGGTGTGGTTCTCAATAACATCATTCATAACACGCTCCACAGCACGAAGTTGATGGAAACGAGGGAAAATGAGAGACTTGGACTTTTTGATTTTGCCGGTGTCAGCATCTTTGCGTTCCTTCTTTTTGATATAGATGAAACGCTCGATGAGGAACAGGATTTTATCCTTCGTCCAGATATTCTCCCACATATAGGAGACATTCACGCCGAACTCATTGTGGGGATTGCCCTTGCCGAAGTTCTCACCGATATTGAATGGGTTAAAGAAGGTATCCACGCCTTTCAACTCCGTGGTGAAATACACTTCGTTTAAGTCCATTGCAAAGGCGGCGAACACGCCAACCCTGCTCTTAAAAAGGCGGGTGGACGGATCACGCTCGTTCTTATACTGCTTGATGGCATCCTCGTAGCTTTGACCGGAGGTATTGCATTTCAGTTCCACCGTGAAGATAGCCAAGCCGTTTAGGAAAATCACGAGGTCAATGCGCTCATTGGCCTTGTGATATACCTCCTCCATTACAGAGAAGATGTTTTTCTGATAGTTCGCAACGGCCTGGGTATTGATGGTGCTGTCCGGTTTACGATACATCAGTCGAAGGGTGATACCATTATCGAACTCGACACCGTGCTTGATAACGTCGATCAGACCACGGCTCTCTTTATTGATTTCGGAGTTGATGTAGTTAATGACCGTATCGTTGGTGCGATCTTTATACATACGGCGCAGACGCTCCATTTCATCGTGCTGCGTGTCCTCCAGAAATTCAAGCAGGACTTCGGTATCCATTGCCAACCCAGGCTTATAGGCTGTGTTGGGACGGATACGGAATTTGTTATCCTCTTCCAAACGCTCCAGAATCAACTTTTGGAAATCTTCTTTTTCTCTAAGCTGGTCTGCTCTGATAGGCATATTACCGAACCTCCTTTACTCGCTTTTTACCTGTAACGTATTCAAAAATTAAAGATTTCTTGTAGTCTTCAATGCAATTAAGTTGCATTGATTTTTGCGCAATGACATCATCTATTGCATGACACTTTTTATCCAAGAAAGTGGCGATTTCTTCTTGAACAGCTTTGTTAGGAGGAATACACGTTTTCAAATTCTGGATTGTAGAAACAGCCAATCCTGGTTGTGCAGCTGTTTGAGAGTACTGGTTGAAGTTCATTGCGATAAACAAATAGGACATGAAGCGATTATCAATCGCTTCTACAAAAGGATATGTTACAACCGCATGGTCTGTAGCCCAAAACTTACCATTTACTAAGTGAACATTTCCGCATTGTGCACCTTGTCTTCCTACGAGAACATATTCGCCGTCAATGTTATAATTGCTAAAGTATCCCCTGAATCCATTTCCACCATATACAGGGTAATCACCATCCGGATCAATATCTTCCGCTGTGAGATTGTCACCACTGTACATTCTACAAAAATACTTTATCCTTGTTATCCTCCACTCCGAATTAATTTCTTTAGCAAAATCAAGACTAACTTTGCGGAGATTGGGATTATGCTGAATTCCTTTTGTTACACCTTCTATAATTAACGATGTCTTGGATTGTTTCAACAAGTCTATCTGGCGTTGTATAGCTGCAATTATTTTATCCAATTTGTTACAACGCGTATCCAAATAATCAGCAATAGCTTCTTGTTCGGCAAAATCCGGAAAAGCATATAGAAACTCTACAAAGTCTCCTTGATAAAGATGTACAATTGTACTGTTGCCAGCATTTTTGTAGTTGAACCAGTTCCAAAACTCATCGGATTTAAGTACCCAGTAGAGAAACCGTCGGCTATATCCTTCGATGGGGATTATACGCAGAACACCGCTATTAAGGGATGTTTCACCAGGCATATTCGTTACAATCGCAACCTTACCAATCGTTCCGTCTTTGGTAATCAACAGATCGCCTTCCTGAATTTGAATATCCGTAGCTTCTTCCCAACGCTTCATAGGAACATGAACACAATTTTCCCAATCAATACCACCGTCAGCAAAATCAACTCCGGTGATAAGATATGCGCCCTCGTCCTGGTACTCTTCGGATGTCAATCCTTGCCATCCAATGCGTCCCTTCAACGTTGCCATATATTTAATTCGCTTGGTGTTCCAGGCAGTTGGAATTTCTCCAATCCACTGGATGCCAGTCTGTCTCATCTCTTCCATTATTCTGCCCCTTTCTGCAAGGCAGCAATTTTTGCAGTAAGCGAAGACTCCAATTCCATGAATTGCGCCAGCAGATCATCAGCCTTTTCGGGCTCATGGTACACATAGAAATACCTGGTGAACGGGAATTCCGCACCCAATTTCTCTTTATTGGTAGCACTCTCCGCTTTGCTTTCGTCAAAGTCATAGAAGTAAATCGCATCCGGAATATGCGGATACACTTCAGCATCCATATAAGCCTTCTCGTCCTGATTGAGGCGAATAATTTCCGTGTCTTTTGTTGTCGGGTCGATAATCACACGGCCTTTTCTGTCCTTCTGGACAACAGCGGTCTTGTCAATAAACGACAGTTCCATGGCAATGCCGTTGAGACGAGAATCCGACATACCCTCAATACCTGCGAGAGCCTTTTTCAGTACTGCTACGAATTTGGAAAAATCATCGTATTCCTTGTCAGACTCCTGCGCCTTCAACGCCTCAATTACAGCAGCAGTAAAGGTGCGACCCTTAATCTGCTTCTGATATGCCTTTTCGTCAGTAGCGTCACGAGGATCGGTCTGCTCCAATTCCTCAAATTTAGCTTCATTGAAAATGTTGGTATTGGCGGTGAAATAAGCGCTGGTACGAAGTGCCTCAATAGAAGCCGCATTGATAACACCACGGCGCTGTAAGGGCTGGTACACAGACCACTCCTTATACAGGAATTCCTCTCGGTCAAAAATCTTGCTCTCAATAACGCATTCGTGCTTGCGCTTTTCGCACCACTGAGTCTTTCTACCAGGTGCAAAATCCGCATAGATCTCAGTGATAAGGGTAATCTGCTCCTTGGAGATTTCTCTACGCTTTTTGCCAAGAGAACGCTTCAGAGGAGTCCACATATCGGTTGCATCGATAAGCTGAACCTTGCCCTTGCGTTCTTTACGCTTGCCCTTGGACAAAATGAACGCATAGATTGCAATATCGGTATTGTAGAACAACTGAGAAGGCAGACCGATAATGGCTTCTATAAGATCATTCTCAAGCAGGTATCTTCTAATCTGGCTTTCACCACTTGTGGTATTGCCGGAAAACAGAGGAGAACCATTTGTGATAATAGCAGCTCTACCAACGCCTTTCTGCATTTTTGCAACGGCGTGCTGCATAAACAGCAATTGCATATCACCGGTTGTAGGCAATCCCGCCGGGAACCTGCCATTATTGCCTTTCTTGTATTCTTTGCGCACCGCTTTTTCAACACCATCGCCGGCATCTTTGCCGCCCCAAGCCTCACCAAAAGGTGGGTTGGCAATGACAAAACGCATGGAGGTATCTTCAAAGCAGTCCTCCTTCATGGTGTCAGCAAAGCGGATGTTTTCTGCAGTCTGGTTCTTAATCAGCATATCCGCAAGGCAGATAGCATGGGATTCAGGGCTGTTCTCCTGTCCGAACAGGCGCACATTGGCGTCCGGGTTCATACGCACGATGAAATCGTGTGCGGTAGAAAGCATACCGCCAGTACCGCAGGCCATGTCCAATACGGTGATTTCTCTGCCTTCGGAGAAAATATCACTGCAACCTTCAGCAAGCAGAATGCTGGTGAGGAGGCGGATAACTTCACGAGGGGTGTAGTGATCGCCCGCAGACGCATTTTCAGAAAAGCGGCGGATGATTTCCTCGAACATATAGCCCATCTTGACATTATCGACTTTTTCGGGGTCGAGTTCGAGTTCAGAGAACTTTTTGACAACACCCAACAGTCGGTTATTTTTGTCGAGATTTTTGATTTCTTCCTTAAACTTCAGTTCTTCAAAAATTGCTTGGACATTCGGAGAGAAGGACTCAATGTAAAAAGTCAGATTCTCTACGATGGCAGGTGCTTCGGTAAGCAGTTTCTTCAAATCAAATTCACAGGTATTGTAGAACTGATAGCCAGATTTTTTGCACAGCAACTGTGCAGGAGCCGCGGGGTTCTTCTTGAATGCGTCAACCACAGCCTTCTTTTTAGGCGCAAGAGCACACTCCAACCGGCGCAGGATAATCATGGGAATGATGACATCCTTGTACTTGTCCGGCTTATAAGGACCACGCAGCGTATTTGCAATGGAGAATACCATGGCGATTTCTTTGGACGCATCTATCGTTTTGTCGTCCATCATTACTTCGGTGATTTTTGTCTGTGCCATTACATCGTTCCTCCAAATTAATATTCATTCAGGTCGATACCGGCCTTCAGCAAACGCTCATAGCGGTCATTGGAAATGATAACCGCCATAGGCTTACCGTTTTTCAAGACAAAACCAGCCTTATCTTCGGTAGATATTGTCGTTATAATCTTTGATGCCTGCCCACGCAGGAAGTCTGACATATTATAATGCTCCATCGGAGTGATACTTTTCTTTACCTCAGCCATGATTTGCCTCCTTGTAATTCATGCTATTTTACATCATAGCACAAAGTAATTACTTTTTCAATGACTTTTGTGTAACTTTTTGTTTGTACAATTCAGGCTACCTCAACAAACACAAAAAAGTTAGTAACTCACCGAGTTACGATTAGAGGCACATATTAACCTTCATCCCTGTCCACAGCCTTTCCAAAACATCGGAAAGGTACTGTTGGCAGGGATTTTTTGCTTATTCACTGTAACTCGCCAAGATTCGGGTTTTCAGACATTGTTAGATATAATTTTGGTATCGAAGGTAACTCCTTCGAAATAAATTTTACTCCGCTTTGTGAGTGGCCATTAACGAAGCGGTGGATACATACGGAACCCGGGACGGATTCTCCGTCAGCCATCCGATGTACCACCGTTGATTCGTCATGCCTTCTCA
>OKTP01000454.1_pt1 | contig 14496 bp, 10 predicted proteins | sample 1606291 | NCBI WGS metagenome assembly OKTP01 (sample SAMEA3879558, study PRJEB24766) | human gut metagenome | biome: human-associated habitat; feature: feces | place: USA | collected 1985/1987
ATGTCATTAACAGGGCAAATGCCGAGGCCTATATCGGTTTTCTGGCAAGCGATGCATTGGAAGGGCGTGAAGCTGGTTTCCGTGGTGGGCGTATTGCCGGTGAATATATTGTATCTAATTTGAAAACGATGGGGATCGAACCTCTGTTCGAATCCTATTACCAACCTTTAGAGGCTTATAACAAGGAACGGCAGAAGAAGGGCCGTTTCCAGGTTCATCCGGATTCGATCGCGAAGTTGAAACAAGGTGTTCATCAGAAGTTGTCGATGAACAACATCTTGGGGAAGATCGAGGGTAAGAACCCGAACGAATATGTGATTATTGGCGCCCATTACGATCATCTCGGCTTTGACCCGATGCTGGACGGTGACCGGGTCTATAACGGGGCCGACGATAATGCTTCGGGTGTTTCAGCTGTCCTGCAGGTCGCTAAGGCGTTTTTAGCGACGGGGGTTCAACCGGAGCGAACCGTTATTTTCGCCTTCTGGGATGGTGAAGAGAAAGGCTTGTTAGGCTCCAAATATTTCGTGCAGACATTCTCGGAGATGGATAAGGTGAAGGGGTATCTGAATTACGACATGATTGGCCGTAATAAAGACGAGTCCAAGCCGATGCATGTCGTTTATTTCTATACGGAAGCGCATCCTGTGTTTGGCGATTGGTTGAAAAACGATATCAAGAAATATGGCTTGAATCTGACTCCTGATTATCGTCCGTGGGATAAACCGGTAGGGGGGAGTGATAACGCTTCGTTCGCTCTTTTGGATATTCCGGTCATCTGGTACCATACGGATGGTCATCCTGACTATCATATGCCAAGCGACCATGTGGAAAAGATAAACTGGAATAAGATTGTCGACATAACGAAAGCCTCTTTTCTGAATATGTGGAATCTGGCGAATGAGAAAGACTATTGATGTGATCGTTTATATTTCTTATTTCAAAACACCTATGTTTCGAATTCAAAACATAGGTGTTTCGTTTTTAAAACATATATGTTTTGAACTCGATATCTCCTGGCTGTGAAAAGAAGTATTATCCATTTATAGAAAGATAGTTGTTTTGTGAAATAAGGTATACATCTTCTCTCTGTAGGTCAGTGCCTTTTCCTCGATAGCCAATAAACTGTATGTATTTTTTTAAATCATATTGTATGATTACTGTCTCATTTAATAGACTTATAAGAAGGTAGCACTTACCTCTTTCACTTTCTTTGTAACTGATTAAATAGTTGTTTTGAACTATGTGAATTGTGTAGTCTTAAATCACTTCATATTCTTGGTATTTCAGTATTTATAGGGAGTTGATATATATGAATTGTTTGCTGAAGTTGTGAAGATGGACCTTAAAATCAAAAGCTATTGAAATAATGTGGATTTTTCAAATACAAGAAGGTCCACCCTTCTGTTATGAAGAGCAGACCTTTTGAAAAAAAATTATCAAAATATTTCAATTAATCCCATCCCGGATTTTGTTTTAAATTGGGATTTAATCCGATTTGGTTTGTCGGAATAGAGAACAAATAGTTCTTGGGATCTATAAAGTTTGGAACAGGATTTGTCATTCGTTTTGTATAAACATCAATGGCACCGTCTACGAAACCTAATCCGGATTTAATGGATTCATAATCTTTTGTATTATATCCATTTAAATCATTCTCACTTGTTGCTTTGTCTGGAATGATACCCAATTTCGGTTGGTTCAGGCGAATACCGCAGGCCCAACGCATTAAGTCGTGATAACGATAACCTTCTGCCATTAGTTCAACACGACGTTCACGGCGGATTTCGCGGATCAAGTTGGCGTTCGGGCCTTTGATTGTTGGATATTCGGCAACCAATTTCGGGTCTTCAATCGGATTTGTTGTCAAATGGTGATTAAAACCAACCCGATCACGCAAAGCGTTGATTGTTTTATCTAATTCGGGATCTTGGCCAAGTTCGGCTCCTGCTTCTGCACGTATCAGAAGAATCTCTGCATAACGGAAGATTGGAGCGTCTAATGTTCCAATATGATGAGATGATGTGTATTCTGACGGATTGTAATATTTGATAACACCATATCCCGTAGATGTACTAACACTTCCACTGGTATATTTACCGATATCCGGACGTTTCCCTTCTAGGTAATAGGTGTATTCACCAGCTTCGGGAGTCGGTACTGTTTGTAGTAAACGCGGATCTCGATTCTTTAGTTCGGCGATTAATGTAGTATGATGAGAGTGGCCTTCGCAGCCGCACATAGAGATTGGTTTTCCTGTTGTTGCACACAAATAATCTTCAACAGCGTCACGGCTCAAACCGATAGGAGATTCACCGACTGCAATTTGGCGGCTTAAGTTATTTCCTTTGCCGACAGTCGGATCATATTCCTTCGACAGAATAATTTCAGGATTGGAGTTGTAATCTGCTTGGATAAATAATTCATAATAGGCTTTACCAGGTTTTGAACCTTGGAACAATGAATAGCCATATTCGGATTTCATCAGTTCGCCTGCTGCTTCATAAGCGGCTTTGAGCAATTCGGTATCACCTTCCATATTATGATAACGGCGGAAAGTTCCTTCAAATAAACATATACGTGCCTTTAATGCAAGTGCAGCGTCTTTGCTGATGCGGTAGACACCTGTCGTTTCTTTTTTGGGTAACCATTCAATCGCTTGATCAATGTCTTTTATCATGTTTGCTACAACGGTAATACGGGAATCGCGGCCTTTATATAGGTCTTCGTCTCCAGGAACCAATACTTTGTCATACCAAGGTACATCGCCAAAGCGTTTTACTTTATTAAAGTAATCCAATGTCTTGAAGAATAAAATTTCACCAGCATAACGATGTTTTACGGCCTCGGTTTCCGGGGATAGTTCGTAATCTTGCATAAAAGCATTACAAGCACGAATATTTTCCCATTTCCAATTGTCATTGTCTGCTGTAGAAATGCTGTGTTGACTGAAAGCTACAGAGTTTGCGTCCCACGGAAGTAGGTCATCAGACTGGAAATCAGTTTCCATCATCCCAAAATTATATTCGTTCGGATTTCCATGTCCGGTGATTAATTTGGGATATAAATCATTACAATATTGCTCTAATGCCTGTGCATTGGCATTTGCAAAGTATTGTTGTGTACTGATAGAGTCTAATGGCTCTTTATCCAGTACATCACAACTTTGGGTTGTGAGGAACAATAAACCACCAAATAATATAATTGACTTTTTCATGTTACTTTGTCTGTTTTTAGAATGTTACGTTGATACCAAATGAATAAGAACGGGTGAACGGGTAAACACTACCGTTGTCGTCAACTTTCAAGTTACCGTTATTGTCACGTCTGCCTACAGCATCCGGATCGAGGTATTTGTACAATCCTGTAGCTTCCCAAAGATTCTGACCGCTTACGAACACTTTTAGCTGACCAATGCCGTATTTATTGATGAGCGCTTTAGGAATAGTGTAGCTTAATGTAACATCTTTCAGATGGATAAAAGCACCGTTTTGCAGATATTTTGTCTGTGTTTGTTTACTTCTATCACTCCAAGTCGGAATAGGATAGTAAGCGTTCGTATTGGTTTCACTCCAAGAGTTATCGATGATGTAATCATTTAAGTTAGCCCACCAAATACCTGTCTTGTATCCCCAAAATACAGGAGAGTCCAACCATACGTCGCGTTTCATTGTACCTTGGAAGAACAGACGTAAGTCAAAACCTTTCCATGAACCACTCAAGTTGAGGTTGAAATTGTAGCGGGGAGTTGTATTACCAATGACTTTTTTGTCGCCCGAATCACCAACACGATTATTTCCACGGTCAATTTTTCCATCACCGTTCAAATCTACATAACGAATATCTCCTGGTTTCCAAGTTGTGCTGATGAAAGCCTGTTTATTGGCCATTTCTTGGGCTTCAGCTTCATCTTTAATGAAGCCATCTGTTACATATCCCCAAATTTCGCCGATTTTCTTTCCCTGGTAATGAGTTTCATCCAAACTTAATGTCGGATTATCATATTTCGTGATCTCAGAAGTGTTGTCTGAGATGCCGATGCTGATAGAGTAATCCAAAGGACTGCCGGCCACGTCTTTAATCTGATCGTTCCACGTTAAAGATAATTCCATACCTTTGGTTCTCATATCTGCCAAGTTCTCTTTACCACCTGTCGTCCCTAATACAGCTGGGTAAGTTTTGTTTACGACCATTCCTTTTGTATCGCGGATGTAATAGTCAAAAGATCCAGTGAAACGGCCGTTCAGCATAGTCCAGTCTAAACCGATATTGGTTGTGTAAACTTTTTCCCATGTGATGTTTGTACTAGCCAATGTCGGAGCTTTCAAGCCACTAATGATACCGCCGTTCATCAGATAGGCCAAAGATTCGCTTGTCAAGAAACTTAAATATTGGAAATTGCCATCTGTAACTTGATTGCCTAATGAGCCATATGAAGCTCTGACTTTTAGGTTGTCGAAAATATTACGAGCTGGTTCGAAGAAACTTTCTTCAGAGATACGCCAACCTGCTGATACCGAGGGAAAGAATCCCCAACGATCACCAGACATATATTTGGATGAACCGTCATAGCGACCATTTACCTCAAGTAAATATTTTTGCATGTAATCATAATTCAAACGGAAGAACGCACCCTGTACAGCCCAGATTGTTGCTTCTTCACTTGGCATGTTATAAGTACTGGCCAAATCGGTGACAGGGAAATTGTTATCAAATAGATTACTAGTACTTACGCTTAATTTAGTCGTCTTTTTGCTTTCTTGGTTGTAACCGACCATTACACCTAAGTTGTGCTTGTCATTGAATGACTTCTTGTAGTCAGCCCATAAGTTCAATGCTTGATAAGTATCTCCGTAATTAGCTTTTGTTACACCTCCAGGTGTACCAACGGATAGCGGAGATAACGTACTTTCTTCTGGCATTGTCTGATACAGTATCTTGCCGTGCTGGGTTTGATCTTGATAGAATTTGTTTCCGGTATAATCTCCCTTGATTGATAAACCGGCTAACGGTGTCAGATTAAAGGCGGCAGTGTACCAAAAGTCATCCGAGTTGGTTTTGTCTCGCCCAGCTCCATCTAATAAACCAGCAAAGTTATAGTTGAAGTTGCTACCTGCTATACCAGCAAAATTATTACCATCTGGCAGGTAAACAGGAATAGTTGGGAATCCACGATAGATTTCGTAAAAAATGTTTCCTAAATTAAAATTGCTGGTGTAGGGATAATCACTTGTATTGCGGTTATATTTTGTACGGAAAGTTACTTCCAACCATTTTGTAATCTGAGTGGAAAAGTTGAAAGACATATTAATACGTTTGTATTTATCCGTACCATATTGCAAAATACCATCTTGTCCTTTATAACCAATAGAGCCGTAGTAAGTCGTCTTGTCTGAACCACCGCTGATACTTGCATTATGTTGTTGCATGAATGACGGTTTGTACATTACGTCGAACCAATCGGTGTTCCCAGCATAAGCCCATTGTCCGGCAGCAGTTATTGAATTGTCTGTTGTATAAAATGCAGAAGGACCTCTCCCCGCAATGAAATCATCTACAGCCTGAACGTGCTCATCTTTGAAATACTGTCCGCTGCCATTGTTCACGTTTGCCTGATTCATGGCACGAATCCACTTATCGGAAGAAACACCATCCGGTAAGCGAGAGGCCATCGACCAAGAAAAGTTGTTATTGTAGTTGATTTGAACTTTTTGTTCTTTTTTCCCTTTTTTAGTTGTGATCAATACAACGCCAAAAGCGGCACGGGCACCATAAATAGAAGCAGAGGCAGCATCTTTTAATACTGATACGCTTTCGATATCTTGTGGGTTAAGCAAAGACAAGTCTGATGTTTCGACTCCGTCGACTAACAATAGTGCTTGTCCTCCATTCAGTGAAGTTGCACCACGTACATTAAATGTAGTAGCTGCATTTGGATTACCACTGGCGAAATCAATATTCAAGTTTGGAATAGCTCCTTGCAAACCTTGTGCAATGTTTCCGATCGGACGATCTTCCAGAATTTCGCTATCTGCAATCCCTACAGCGCCGGTCAGGTTTACCTTCTTTTGTACGCCATAGCCAACGACTACGACTTCTTCCAGTTTTTGAGTGTCTTCCGCTAATTTGATTTGAAGAGTGGATTGTCCTGTGTATTTGATTTCTTGAGTTGTGTAACCAATGAAAGAGATCTGAATGATGTCTCCATTTTTTACACCTTCCAATGTGAAATTACCATCCATGTCGGTAATGTTTCCATTGGTTGTTCCTTTCACTACGACCGATGCTCCGGCAACAGGCCCTAGATCATCTACCACAGTACCTGTAACTTTTCCGTTCTGCTGGGAAATGTTCATACCTTGCTTGGAGGGCATTGTTTCTGCAAATATACTTGCTGGGAAACAAGTGGCACCTGCCAGCAAGATTAAGCTGATAGGTTTGAAATTTTTCAACATAATTTGTGTCTTATATTTAATTGAAAGAATGCTCTTTTAATTAAAATGATGGCGCTTATTATCGCTTTTCTACATCATATATACAAAATGTTAGAGTTTTTAGCTTTTGCGTATAAAGTTTATCTGTGTTTGTAATTAGTTCTAAAAGAACTCTGCACATTTCATATCGGTGTCAAAGATATGAAAATTTTCCGTTGTACTGTTATTTTTCTAAAAAAAATACGTAGAAGTTTCTTTTTTAACATTTTACTCTTTTGGTATTACACAGGTATTATTCTGTTTATCAGAATAATGTATCCATTGGAAATATGTATCTATATAAAAATAGATAAATAAAAAACATGGTCGTACTTCTGCTAATTTGTTAACAGAAGTAATTTAAAGAGACTTGTGTATTTTAAGTAATTATTGCATAATATATTTTACTTATTTAATTTATTGAAAATCATATTGTTATGAAGTTGTATCAAAATGTATTAAAGCTAAAAATACCATAGTTCTTTTAGAACTATGGTAGCGTGATTTATGCAGCAAAGAAAATAAAATATTCCACACTGAAAAAAACGGATTGTTAAAATCCGTTTAGGTGTCAGTGCGCGCATAATTAATCAAGTTACCTATTACGCGCGCACAAGTACATACAACCCCCTATTATCCCCCCTTTAAAAGGGGGTAAAGTATTGATTTATAACGTTAACACTTTTTATATTCTATTTATTCTATTTATAAGCGTATAAACAGGTCTACTCCATTGAGGGCGATCGCGTTCGGGTACCTCAGGGTATCACGTCGCTACGCTTTGTTCTACCCTATTGGTACCGTCTCGCGATCGCAGGCAACTATCGTTGCCAATTTTCACCGTCGCTATGATTGTCGTTACAGACGCCTTCGGCAGATAGGTATCGCTTCGCGATCGATTGAAAAACGTGAATTTTTCACGTAAAGGTTTTGGTTAAATTGGGTCGCGAGAAAGACCATGCCAAGACGACGTCCGCTTTCGCGAGTTGTCGCGATCAGCGCAGGTGCAAGTACAAACGCCTAAACCCGGCTGGGGATACCAGTCGGGTAGGGGACAAGGACAGTTAAAACAAATTACTGAGCAGGGTCGGGAGCAGGGTCGGGAGTCTTTTCCTTTTCCAACTTTTCCTTATACGCCTTTTCCATGTCAATTTTGCGCTGACGTTCACGATCGGCGAGATCATTCTTTAATGTAGCGTAATCAGCCAAATCGAAATCCGGGTCCTCTGTAGGTAATACATCATCAAAATCTTGGTCATGATCGGGATAATCACCGGATCGAACACCGGAAGAAACAGGCATCCCCATTGCGAGGCGGTAAATAAGTTCACGAACTGTAAAACTTTCGGAAGGTTCTACCAGAACTTCGTCGCTTACTTTTTCTTGAATAAGTTCCGAAGGAAGATTACTAAAATTATAAGCGGTAACAAACATATGAACAAAAAACTAAAAAATGCAACAATAAAAAATTCAAGCATAATATTAAAGCATTGGAGTACCGTATTTAGGCATCAAACGAAGTGCCTTAACATCCTGGTACATTTGTACCCAAAACTTATCGTCTTCGGTCTCTGATGTAGCAAAAACACGGTTACTTGGTTTACACTCAACAAATGTAGTATTTAAGTTCGGTTTGTCCTCAAAAATACGATTCAAATGCCAAAATGAAAGATTACCACGGAAATCGCCATGAGCTTCCGAAGGATGATACTTATATTCAGCATAACGCGGAGTATAACCAAACGTACCATTATTGTAAGCCGCATCTTCAGGGCAAATTCCGGGAAATAGAAATCCATGTTATCAAACTTCGTAAAATCACGCGGAACACCCTGTTGATAGCCGGAACGCGGAGTAATAGACATGATACCGATAATATATCCATGCTCTTCAAAATAATGCTTGAAACCGTTATTGATTCCAGCAGAAATACCATGTCCGGCCATATTTGCCTGCGGTGACGTTTCATCAGTCGAGGATGTTTGCAATACTTCCGACACAGAAATAGGCATACGACCGCCACCGAGGAACTGCGGACGCTGTAAACGCGCATCAGATGAACGAACACCAAAGTGTGACAGAATCTGTTCAATATAACGAGAACCACCACGAGCGTTACGTTCGAACCAACGCTGCAAAGCATTCGAAGTACGAAGGTCGTTAATGTTAATTCCCATCTCGTCAACATTGACTTTTAATGTACCGTTCGGATCGAGTTCGGGCGCACGGTTATTTGTACCACCATTAACAGCAATCATTAAAGCAGAATTAGGATCGTTAGCCCTGGCCATAGTAATATCATAAGCATGGCCATTCTCAAACTCACGACCAGAAGAATCTACCCATTTTTGACTATCAGACTGACGTTCATAAACAACATCCATAGAACTGCCAGCGCCTTGCACAGGAACAGTGACTTCGGGCCCACGTTGCAACCACGGAAGGGCAGAAGTAAAATAGTCTTTTTCCCAAGCACGACGACGAAGCGACATGAGCGCCATAAGCTGATCACCGCCAATAGTTGTTCCACTACCTAAGGTAAAATCGATAGGTTCGGTCAAATTCTGATCACGATAATACTCATTATAGATCAACTGATAGGCACGGAAAGGCAACGCGGATACTTGGAAACCATTAGGAACCTTAACGCCGTTAACAACATCATAAGATTTATTACCACAAGCAGAAAGCGTAGGCAATCCAAGATAATCCCAGAGAGAAGAATCGCCAAAATATTCTTTTATTAATGAAGCCGAAGAAACTAAGTGCGAGTCTTGATTAATTTGAATTTTCGGGAACATTGGCATATCTTCACCGTCTACTCCTTTAGTTATGAAGTCTTCCCATTCATTCCACACAAGACGATTCGGCACAAAGAAATAATGAGTAAAAACATTCACGCGGTGCATCATAGGAGCCACAAGGGGAGCCAAACGCACAAGGGATTCAGTTTTCACGCGGAATTTATCACCGGGAACAACAGGCATACACATAATAGGTACGAGTTCGCCCATGTTCAACGTTAACTTTGATTCATATGATAAGTTGAAAGCATTCCGACGAGGACGTTTCATTCTTATCGAGTTAAATATATTTGCCATTACATTTTACATCTTAAACGTTCATTCATTCTTTTTTCATACTCTTCGCGTTGTTCGAGCTGCATGAGATCGGTAAGAATAGGATTTTCACGAGCACAATAATCAATCCACTCATTGAACATTTTATGTCGGAAAAACTCTTCACGCATTTCCTTTAAAAAGGCTTTCATATCATCATCATAGAGCTTATCAGCATAATAACGAGGCATAGCCATTTTATGACCGGCCCACGCACGAACATAATCACGAGGATGTCTACGATAAAATTCGATGATATCAGCTTTCATAAATCCAAAGCCAATACCGGGATTTCGGGAACAAAGCATAAAAGGTTTGTACTTCTTTTCATCCCGAAGAATCTCGGGACACATACTTTTTTCGTACATGTATTTACAGACATAAGCAATCTCTTTGATTGTCAAAGGGTGAGCTTGTACAAAACCATTCTGCCAACATTCGGCCAGTAAGTCACCAGCCATTTTACCAGTAAAAGGGAAGCCAAATAAGATCATATGATAGTGAGGGCGGCCATTTTTTGCACCATATTCAGAAGTGACAAAATAACGCATTTTATAGTCCTCATATTTCTTTCGAAGCCGTTTCATAAACAATTGTACATCACGTTTGGATACTACGGCAACGTTCGTTTGAAATAGGTCACTACCAATTCTTTCTATCGGTAAATGTTCATCATCATAAGTAAGAGTGACGAACAACGATAGCGGATATTCTTTGGCTTCCGCTTGTAAGCGATACACCCAAGATTGACGCTTATTCTGACGACAGTTTACACACCAACCGCAAGGAACTTTCGCTTCTACACTGGCAAGATACATAGGGTGAAGGCATTTAGCCATTCAACGCAGGGGTATCGGGTTTGTCAAAGATCGACTTTACAGCATCAATGACCGTTTCTAAAACGGCAATGATAATTTTCCAAACTGGTTTCATAAGCGAACACCTCCTCTACTTACACGATAACCACGAATTCTACGTCTTCTACTACGACCGAGAAATCCACGTCTACGGCCTCTACGTCTACGTCTCATAACAAAAAATTATTTGGGGTTAAACATTTGGTCAAGCTCGCGAGAATCGCGAAACATGTACATCATCATACGCTTAAATAATTCGGAAGCAACATTCTTTGCATCTGAACTATCACCGAAAAGACGTTCCATTCTATTACGGAACGTATTAATATCGTTATCCTGTTGAAGTTTACGGATACCTTCCATTGCGGTTGCATATTGAGCATTCGAAAGCTTAATCTTATTGTCAAACAGGGTACGATCTAATTCATATTGGAGTACCTTTTGATTCGCACCAGTCCAAGCGCCAGCAGCGCTTGCTTCGGAGAGATTTTTCTCTGCTATAGCACGATCAATAGATACGTTACGAAGCTCACGAGCAAGGTTAAGATCAAACCCGGAACGAGCGGTAGACATAGCAATATTGCCTTGACGAATACCTTCGGTTCGAGCTTGTTCTTTAATGAGCTTATTTTGAGCTTCCATGTTTTCAACTTGAGCTTTATTTTGACGCATTGCCATATACATAGACGCAGCATCAGATAAACCAAGATTCCAGCCGCGGTAGGGTTCCATTGTAGCACGTTGGATTTTCGCGGGTTGATATTGCGGAGCTGAACCAGCGCTATTACCAGTAACACCACTACCATAAACCAAATTAGGATTAAGGCCAGCTTGCCGAAGACGGGACATTTGCGCAGTCGGTGAATTATACTGATTCTGCATGTTCCACATTTCGACACTACGGGCATAAGCCTTTTCATTCTCGGCGGTTTGCCAGTTGTTCTGGTATTTAGCCAACTGCATGTTCTGAATATTAGCCTGTCGTTGGGCATTTGCACCAATCATAGAACCAGCAAGAGAGCCAAGACCACCAACTATAGCACCAATAGGCATACTAATCAATTTTAAGTGATTCTAAATAATACGCATTGATCTCCTTTACGGTATGATCACAAACGAGAAGAGCTACCAATTTTCTACCAGCATTATGTGCTTGTATAATATCACGGGCAGAGAATTGTATACTACGAAAGCGTTCAACACCTTCTACATCAGTAAATTGTACATGAAAATAAAACCGTCTCATTGTCCTTTTAATTTAAGGCTACCGAGATTCTTTTAGAACTAATATCATTTTAAACATTGAAAACACAAAGATGTGTGAGCCTGCTTGTTTCATTGAATAAGAAGTTATTATGAAAATCAGAGTAATTCTTTCAATATCATGGAACACAAATTATGATTCAAAAGAATCAGACCTAATTAGCCTAATCCTGTTGCCGGAGCCTCTGTGATTGTTAAAAGGAACCACTAACGGCATCATGACGAATATGGATGATAATCTTCCTCCAGTGGTAGTCCATTGGTTTTGATTGATGGCATGGAAGGTGGTATCAACGCTGTCAACCCGCAGGATATTGAGAATATTTCTGCATTGAAAGATGCTGCCGTTTCTTCCATTTGCAGGGTTTGTGTTCCTTTGGTGTAATTATTACAAAAAGCGGTAGAACAGGAAAACCAGTTGTAAACAACAATAATAGCTTTCGATGGAATGATTCGGTAAGAACCCTAACCAAATGGATTCATATTCAAAAATACAGCATTCGTTCCGAATGGTCCGGGATGGCCGGGAAAAGAAAAAGGAGCCTGCTAACCCATATATGGATATGTTCTTGGCTGTGGATATATCGTCTTATAGCGAAGTGCTGTATAGTAAAGGTCTCGGCTAGGTGTATTGTGTCGGTGTAGGAGCGTGGTTAGGTGATTATGGTGTCGGTGTGACCCGTGGTATGGTCGATGTTTTTTTAATGGCAAACGGTCTGCCGATCGATGTTATACAAGGTTGGATTGACCAGTTGCCCAGTGTAATAAGTCTCTCCTCTCCCCAGTCATTTTTGGCCTCTTCGCTCATAACAGTAGCAGCGATTGTCTTATTATAATCTGTATCGGGATGAGCACGTTCGCGAAAAGCTCTCCAATAGCTCTGTGCTTTGGCATCCAGATTTCCATTCTTTTCATAACATGCTTCCATATAGTTTAATAAGGCATCTGATGCACGATTCGCAATCGTTTCATCACTCAGATAACCATTTCCTGCCGCATCTTTTTTTATTTTTTGTTCCCGAATCGAAAAAAAAGTTTCTTGTATTTCTCCATTTGTCTTTTCTTCTTGTTTCTCTGTCCTTGTGAAACAATTTGTCAATATGTTTTCGGATTACTTTTTCAGCATGATCTGCTTTTACCCGAAAGGTTAAATACAAAACAACTTCTCTTTTTTTGTGTTACATATATCAAAAAAGACGTTGGTTTCAGCCAAGACATGTATCATAATTTAAACAAAAAACATTAGTTATGTTGAAAAGAATTAAGCCTGTCAGCATGGTTTTGCTTGCGAGCACGTTATGTTTCTCCGGGAATATATACTCGGCTTCGAGTGCAGGTAATCCAGACACTGACATTTCCCAACAAAATGCAAAAGTAACGGGAACCGTCGAAGATGCTTTGGGACCGGTTGCCGGCGCGTCTGTTGTTATAAAAGGAACCACCAACGGGACAATGACCGATATGGATGGCAACTTTACGTTGGATGGGGTAAAAAATGGGGATATTATCCAAATATCCTTTATCGGTTACGCCACACAGGAGATTCCTTATGCAGGACAAGCCTCTTTGTCTGTACATCTTGAAGAGGACACGCAAAAATTGGATGAAGTAGTCGTGACTGCTTTGGGTATGAAGCGTGATAAAAAAGCGTTAGGTTACGCCATGCAGGAATTGAAGGGAGACGAGTTGTTGTCTTCCCGCGAACCAAATTTGGCCAATTCGTTGTCTGGTAAAGTTTCCGGTTTACAGATTGTACGCTCCAGTAACGGGGTGGGAGGTTCTTCGAAGATCGTGCTCCGTGGTAACAGTTCGCTGACCGGTAGCAATCAGCCATTGATCGTGGTGGACGGTACGCCGATGGATAATTTTACAGGCGGTGTGGATGATGTTTGGGGTAATTCTGGAGCCGATATGGGTAACGGCCTTTCTGATATTAACCCTGAAGATATCGAATCGATGACGGTCCTGAAAGGAGCTTCGGCAGCTGCACTTTACGGTTCGAGGGCCGGTAACGGCGTGATCCTGATCACGACCAAACGAAGGGCTGGGGATTACGGTGAATGCTGGTATCACGGCTGAATCCATTTTCTTGAAACCGGATATGCAAAACAGTTTCGGACAAGGATCGGTCGGAGTTTATGACAACCAGTCCCGTTTGAGTTGGGGACCGAAAGCTGAAGGCCAGACTGTGACGGATTGGCTCGGACGCCAAGTGCCTCTCCAGACATATGACAATATCGATGCTTTCTTCCATACAGGAACCTCTTTTAACGAAGGCGTCAGTTTCCAGCAGAATATTAACGGAACTTCTGTCTTTGCATCTATTAACCGTTCGGATGATGCCGGTATCACACCGGAATCGAAACTGAATAAGACGAACGTTACGTTGCGTGCCACCACGTTCCTCGATAAGGCGGAGAAATGGAAGGTGGATGCCAAAGTGAACTATATAAATATGAATGCCCATAACCGCCCGATCCAAGGCGTGAACCCGTCAAATGCGTTTAACACGATATACAGTCTGCCTCGTTCCTTGAATGTTAAGGAATTTAAGAGCAGCGTGGATGAAGAAGGCAATATGATCTGGTGGGATGCCTCCAAGAACCCACAGGAAAACCCGTACTGGGTGACCAAATACCGGCAGAACAATGATACCCGTAACCGTCTGTTGGGTAACGTATCGTTGAAGTATGCGCCGACCAACTGGTTCGATATCGAACTGCGTGGCGGTACCGACTATTATACGACGACCAAAAATGAGAAAGTATATGCCGGCGGTAACAC
>OKTP01000455.1_pt1 | contig 14478 bp, 24 predicted proteins | sample 1606291 | NCBI WGS metagenome assembly OKTP01 (sample SAMEA3879558, study PRJEB24766) | human gut metagenome | biome: human-associated habitat; feature: feces | place: USA | collected 1985/1987
CATCTTGAAAAATTCCTTCTGTATATGGAGAAAGAAGGCAGGGGTGTATCAAAGAAACTATATCCACTCTGTTATTACCGAATGCTGCAGTACGAATGCTTTGACAGGATTTTAAATGTTGCAGATGAAATTCTGGAAGAACGGTGGTATTTCGAGACTATGGAAAGGAAATAAGAAAAAATGAGTATTGTGAATGTACATATCCCGGATGATGGATGGTTCCAAAGCGGATGCAATGTCATGCCGGAAGACAAACAATTGTGTGTAGTTGTGCACAGATACGGAAATCAAACTCCCGAAATCTATCAATTTAGAAAGGCCGACTGGCTCTATCCGGTTTGCGACTATTTTTTGGATGTATCTGAAAAATGGAATCTGGATGCAAGAATCTGTGGCGAAGATTGGGAACCGGGGTTTGCAGCCATGGATATCATCAAATGCTGGAAACCACTTGGACTTCCGGAAAAGGATAACAAACGATTACTTCAAGAAATTGAGCACTGGCTTGAAGAAAATTAAAAAAAAGGGTGATGGTCATTACGCGGAGTGCAGAGGAGTTCGACAATAAGTGAAAGAAATGAAGATTAAAAGGAGGACAATAAAGTGACGCATAGTGAAAACTTATTGATTATAGCCGCAGAAGAGTGTGCTGAAATACAACAAGAGATTGCAAAAGCATTACGTTTTGGACTACAAAATCATCATCCGGAGAAACCGGAACTAACAAATGAGAAACGAATCATGCAGGAATTCGAACAGCTTTGTGCTGTGATGGACATGCTTGCAGAAGAAGGCATCATTCATCCACTTTCAGATGAAGAACGGGATGCGGTTCATAAAGAAAAGGTTCGCGCTGTGAAGTCGTGGGGATTATATTCCAAGCGCATCGGTGTAGTAGAAGCGGTATAACTGGAGGTATTAGTGATGGAAATGTATCAGGACGGTGTTCGGGTTTGGAATTTACCAGATGAATCATCATGTGTATCGGATGAAAAAAGAAGGAGTCCATTGGAAATTGAAGAATGTCCTATAGGAGAAGAATTTTGTACAGGTAATTGCATGTATTACACTGAGAATTAGGAGACAATAAGAATGAGTACGAAAATTTATAACGCTTATATAGTAAAATTAAGAGATTACAAAGAATATCATCAATTTGTTAAAGGCTTGCAGCAACTGGCTGTTGAAGACGCAAAACGGCAGATATATAAAAGGATTGCGGATAAAATTGTCCAAATCCATGACGAAGCAGTCCTGTACCGCACAGAACATAGTGAATATTTTTCATCTAGTCCGATTGCTGTTTTGTATGATGATTTTCCGAAGTCTCTTGTCGAGATGTACATAAATATCGTGAATCCTCCAAAACGGATGCTGGCGAATCCGCAGAATTTTTATAAAATTGAGAAAGATAACCGGTTTTTTCTTGCTACTATTTTGGAACATTTGTGCGTGGAAGATATCTTGAGCAAATCCGAATACTCCATGTTATCGGAACGAAACGACAGCTGGGATTACCGGAATGAGATTGTTTTCTTTCAAACGGTCGAAAAAAAGATTGTTTTTCTAGTATTCGGCAGCCAAATAGAAGACTTGTTTTATCATGCATGCTGGAATCCAGAAAGGCTGTCAAAAGAAGCATTGGTATTTTTTGCTAAATATGATGTAAGAGATTTTCATTACCAGAATCAAACGGACCGACCGGAATCTGTTACGGAAGAGGAATGGAAGTTCAGGGAAACGACTTGGGAACGTATCATGCCTTCCGGTATTCCGGCAAGGGATGGAATTTGCACTGTTCTTCTGGATGGAAACAGCATCCGAAACCATTTCTACGATACAGAGGACACTACAGAAAAGCTGATGCAGTATGTGAAACAGTATACAAAGGAAAGTCGTTGTGAGAGTCTGGTCAGCCGGATGATTGAATCCTTGGCGTTACTGGAAGGCCCCGGTAATTTTGAATCCGCTACAGAAGTTGCTCAATATTTGAGAAAAGTTAAATCGGAAATTCAAAAAGAGGGCAGCACATGGTTTCAGCTATACTGGAAAATCAAGACAGGAATAGAAAAACTACTGCCTGAAGATATCTTGGAAACATCAATCAAAATGCGGGTTAAGGATTTGCTTGCAAGGAAAGAATAGCAAGACAAAAACAGAAATAGAATGCATGAAAGCTGTGGGATTCCATGGCTTTTTTGTTTGGAAAAATATTCGTCATTCTACACATAGAACATAAATCACAGAAGAAGGGAGAGAGAAAAAATACTGTTATGTTCAAATGAAGAATAATGGAGGATAACTACATGAAGAATTTTGATGAATTCTATCCAACCCCAGATTCCCTGCTGGATATTGCTACAAAAGGCTGTGATTTCAGAAAAATTAATACGATTCTGGAGCCATCAGCAGGAAAAGGAGATATCGTGGAATATCTGCAGCGGAAAGGAAAAGAAAATTACAAAGAGTATGACATTGACTGTATTGAAGCAGAACCTGAACTCCGGATGATTCTGGAAGGAAAAGGAATGAGAGTCATCCATGATAATTTCCTGACTTATCGTGGTTACAAGAAATATGACTTGATTCTTATGAACCCGCCATTTTCCAATGGAGAGCAGCATTTGTTAAAGGCATTGAGCCTTCAGGAAGACGGTGGGAATATCATCTGCATCCTGAACGCCGAAAGCATCCGGAATCCTTACAGTGTATCACGAAAGAGATTATTAAATAAACTGGAGCGTTTCCATGCGGAAATCACATTCCATAAGGAAATGTTCAAAGACGCAGAACGCAGGACGATGGTGGATGTTGCTGTCATCCGGGTTCATATTCCGGAAAGACCTCAGCATTCGTTCATCTTTGAAGAGCTGAGAGCTGCAAAACTGCATGAAAGAACTTCGGAAAAGAATATGACGGACCTTGCTGTAAACGATTATCTGGAAGCGGTCATCAAACAGTATGAAATCGAAACAGAGGCCTGTATGCGGCTTATCCGGGAATACAATGGAATGAAACCATATATCCTGGATGACGTGAAAGAGAATGCACACACAAAACCGATTCTGGAACTGGTTTCCAGCGGAACTCCTGTGGGCGAAAACGCTGAAAATACGGTACTTGAACGGATTCGGATGAAATACTGGAAGGCCCTGTTTGAAGATGAGCGGTTCATTTGTAATATGACCACGAATCAGCTGGATGAATACCGTTACAAGACAGATAAGCTGAAAGATTATGACTTCAGCTATTACAACATCAAGACGATTCAGGAGCGGATTGCAAAGGATTTATCAAGAGGCGTGGAAGAGTGTATCATAGGTTTGTTTGATGAGCTGTCTTATGAGCATTCATATCTGCCAGAAACAGGCAAGAATATTCATTATTACGATGGATGGGTTACAAATAAGGCACATATCGTGAACCGGAAAGTCATCATTCCGATGTTTGGTATTTATTCTGCACTGCTTAAAAAATACTGGTATCAGCGTGAGTTTGTAGAAAAACTGCAGGATATCGAAAAAGCGTTCTGTTATCTGGACGGGAAACGCGCAGATAATTCTCTCGTAAAGATATTAATGGAGTCAGAAAAAATCCAGCAGACAAAAAACATTGAGTGCCGCTATTTTACGGTTACTTTCTACAAAAAAGGAACCTGCCACATCACATTCAAGAGTGAAGAACTTCTAAAAAAATTCAACATCTATGGCAGTCAGAAAAAGGGTTGGTTGCCTCCGTGCTATGGAAAGAAACATTATCAGGATATGACAGCGGAAGAAAAGCAGGTTGTAGATTCCTTTGAAGGAAAGACAGCCTATGAAAATATGATGTTAAATCCAGAAAATTATCTTGTAGAAACATCAAACATTATTCCGCAACTGACCACTGCTATTAAAAAAGGAGAATGACATTATGTTAAGACCAATGGACTTAGAAAATTTTTTATCTTATTTTCATTTTGATTATAAGATTGTGACAACTGATACAATAGGAGAACGGGAAATCAGAGAAATGCTCATTGAACGTGGCGATTTGCCGCCGGAAGAGTTGGATTGTGGTTTAATCCGTTTGACAGATTTGGAAAACCGTAATCACGGAGACATCGAGATGGAGCGCTACCCGGTTTCCACAGATTCTGTAATGAGAATTGTTGAGCGGCTGGACATCTATATCAATGATTCCATTATTCAAAAATTCAAAAATGCTTTGAAAAGTTATGGTATTATTACGGAAAATTTGTATCTGGAAGAAATGATAGAAGAGTGCCAAAGACAGCATATCCAGTCTGTTCCCTATCGGTTCGCCGAAATGGTCGTGCATCCGGAATACATCTATATCCCAGAACTGGATAAAGAACTCGTACGGAAATACAGACAGACTTCCTTTGTAACTTATGAACACCCGTATAAGGGAAAAGTATTCTCGCTTTCTGAAATGAGATGGCTTTATATCGAACAGGTGGACAAGAATGAATATTCAGAATTTTCCATTTGGGTAACGGATATGTTAAAAAGCGGTGTATTTCAGGAAATGCCAAATACACACCACCGTTGCAAGTACTGCAGCAGTATCACGAAAGGTTCAAATGAGGACCTGCTCTGTGAAGGCTGCAGGAAATTATTCGGCCATGTATTATATTCAGAATTATAGGAAGGTTACAAAGATGTTAAGAACTGATTGGTTAATTGGTGTATCCAATATGGATGGTGACAGAGTTTCAATGTTCCGTTTCTACGGAACAAAAGAAGAAGTTAAGCAGAAATTAGTTGAAATGGCAGACTATGACCGGAAATGTATAGAAGAGGAAGGATTTGACGAGTGGAACCGCGGTACAGAGTCAGTAGAAGATGTGGAAGAACGAGAATTGTGGGAACTGTATGCCTATGGACGTTATTGCGACTTCCACATTGACTACAGTGCGATTGAATTTTCGCATGTTGAGCGCATAGCAATTAAAAAATATGAAGGAGAATTACAAGACGATTAAATCGTAGAAGAATCTATCATGCAGGAAATTTAGCAAGAAGTGAATTTTGTTGCTGATAAAATCTTCTCTTAAAAATCACATAACAGCAGAAAGTGTCTGGCGCAGGGGCGGGCACTTTTTATTTTTAAACTTATTCTTCATTCTACACATAGAACATAAATCACAGAAGAAAGGAGCGAAATATTTATATCTGTTATGTTCAAATAAAGATTTTTGGAGGATAACAAAATGAAAAAATATTTACAAACGGATGAATCTGTAGCTGCATTAAATACGCACAAGGACTTATGGGAATATCTGAAGTTCCGGAAAGAAAATGATGAATGGCTCAATGTCTATATCAATGAGATGGGAGCTGTTGGCATCCCAAATGAACCCCTATTCATTCCACAGTATTGCTCAGGTATTACCTTAAAAAAGAATGGATTTACTGTGGATATTCCGGATATTGATTATGACAATCCTGAGAATCAGGAATGCATTAAGGATACTGGATTGTTTCTTGTATTCCCATACAAAAGCAAACTTATCGCATACCCGACCCGGAATATCGCGTATAATACTATTTGTATGCGTGCAGATGATGCCTGCGGAACTATGCTCCGGTTTGATGTAAAACCGAGCAAGTCTATTCTTCCTATCAATGAAAAGGCGGAGCGGCTGACCAGGGATTACCTGCTGTATTCTGATAACTGTAAGATTCTGCTGCGTGACGGTAAAGTCAGTGCGGCGCTTTCCAAAGATTACGCAATTCTTCCGGCTGATGAGCTGCTGGAGAAACTGGAAGCACAACTGAAGAAAGACCATCCGGATTTCACCTATGCTGGCGGTCATGTAAATCATGAATTTCTAGTTGCTGAGTACATGCTGAATGACATTTTGATGGAGGAATCTTTCCGGCAGGCATTAAATAATGCAGGTGCAGATATCTCCACGTTAAAAGCGGGCATCCGTTTTTCTACATCTGACACCGGCAGTTCCAGTGTTTTTGCGAACGTTTTCTACGAGACAAACGGTATCCGCACCTCTTTGGGAGACGGGATTGTTATGAAACATGTTGGAGATGCATCTATTGAAAAATTTGGAAATGCCATGGAAAATCTGGGAATGATTCTCAAAGAATCAGAAGAGCGGATTGAACAGCTAGGAAATATTGATATCAAAGATGTTGCGGGATGTGTGGAAAAAATCAGAGAAGTCTATACATTCCTTCCAAAAACCGTAGCAGAAAAAGTGGAAGAAGACCTCCGCATTCAATTTCCGAATGGCGGTACTGCGGTAGACGTATATCTTGCACTCAATGATATCGTGGAACGGCATTCAAAAATCAATGTATTATCCCCGACACGTTACTTGAATCTGTGCGAACAGGTGGCAAAGCTGATGAAACTGCCATTTGCAAAGATTGATGCAGGGGAGTCATGGAATTAAGGAGGAAATTAATATGATAGATTTTGCAGAAAAAGCAAGAATTACTAAGGCAGCAGAAGATACTCTAAAAGATATATTATCTAAAAACTATGACAACTTTGACCAGTATCAGGAAGTGAGTAAAATCACGGAACTGGAAGTCGCAAAAATGATTATCAAACGGCTGCTTGATAAAATGGATGAATCGAATCGTTCTGTTAAGATAGTTCAGCAGAAGGAAGAACTTGATTAGTTTAATAAAATCACTGACAGGCTGAAGAACCAGTCAGCCGATGCGTTATGGTGTGATGAGAACGGTCAGATTCTAGTTCCGACCGAGAGCGCAGCGGATGCTATTGCCGATATGCTGGAACTATTATATCGTTCTCAGGGAAAAGAGATTTCTGTAAATACGGAATATTACGACCCAGAAGAAGATAAGCGGGATGAATGTGAAGATTATTACACCGGATGGTGGTGTGCAACGATTGAATAGGAGGATAACAATATGGTTGCAAGACTTGTAAGCGTTGAGACAAATGAACTCTTGGGCATTTTGACTGTAAAGAATAAAAGTGCCGAAGAGGTTCAGAAAAAAGTGGATGAAATTAAAAATCTCTTTGCTGCCGCGGGACGTAAGTTCTGGTGCATTCAGGATGTGCTGGATGAGTTTCCGAAGGACTGGCAGTGGAGCTATTACGGTGACAAAACATCTATCAAGGTCTGACAAAGGAGAATGATTATGGGAAAATACGATGCATGTAGTGATGACATTGACGACATCCGCTGTGACATTGCCGGATGGGAAAGAGAAATCGACCGTATAAAGAAATCGGACATGGATGAAGATGAAAAAGAAGAGCAAGTCGAAGAGTGCAACGGACATATCCGACAGTTAAAGGCCGCTATCGAGAATATGGAAGAAGTTTGGTAAAAGGAGGATGACCATGATTTTTTGGATGAAAATCTCATATGAATGGAATGTTCACAATACTTATACCGGTATCGAAGCAAGAGATGATTTACCGGAAATCGTAGATGGAAGAGATACTTCAATCAAAAAGATTTTAAACTATGCAAATCCGCGGCAGTGTACCTGTGAATACAAATACTCATTTGAAAATGAGGAAGAAGCGTGGTTGTGGATGAAAAAAGTTGCAACTTTGGAAACGGAATTAAAAGTTTCCCTTCATCCTGTTAAGCGCAATAAGACTTGCAGGTGCATCTCATTTACACGTGATGATGGTCTGCGATGCATTTACACGCTCATCACAGAAGAAGAGAGAAACAACTGTTGGTTTTAACAAGTGGACATAACAAGAAAAAGGACTTGGGATTTATCTCAGGTCTTTTTTTTGTCCGAAAAATTGCATCACAGAATATATCTGCTATACTGAGAATTAGAAAAACAGTTTACGAATCTTTTGGTTCTTGGTATACTGTTTTTGTGAAATGCAATTTGTTATCCTCATTTAGAATACATTTCACTAGATATGCCGATTGCTGTTCGGGGTCGGCATATCATAAAAAAGGCAGTTGCAATTCCACTTCGGTTGTGGTATTGTTGAATCAGAAGGAATAGGTTTTCCCTACTCTCAGGGAACATATTAAGATGTGCCTGTTCCGGATAATAGATGATGACAGCATGGCAGATAGTTTTTATAGCCATGCTTTTTTATTTTATTTCTTTATTTGCATACTATGGATATAGCAAGAGTTTTAAGACGAAAGGAGAATCAAAATATGAGAACATTCAGGGTCAGTAAACCACTGAGACAATACGTGAATGGCGTATTGAAACGGAAAAACGTACCTTATCAGTATATTGAAAAAAAAGGAGAATTGATGATACAGGTTGAAGGATTATCCGGCACTCAGTTTCACAAAATTGTCCAGAGGGCAAAATGTGAGAAAAAATCTTTGGAGACCGGGAGATTCTACATTACAAAAGAAGAATCCGAGAATCCGGCTGCATTCACAGAATTGATGCAGGTAAGCGGACGCACCAGCTTTTTAGTGCTATAAGAAATAAAAAATCAACAGACTGGCTTTGGATGAGCCGGTCTATTTTTTTGCCTTACTTTCAAGGCAGAAAGGATGGATACAATGAAAAAGTTACATGATTTTATCAATGAAACGAAGAATCGTGAATTATATATCATTAATCACGAACGAAGAGGACATGCCTTATACAATCACATTCTGTCAGACTATGAATTGGTTCAAAAGGTCAGAAAAGGCAGAAAACCACAATATGAAGATGATATCGTGCTGGCAACAAGATGGATTTCAGAAGAACAGGCCTTACATGCAATTACAGAGGCGCTGCTGATAAGGAACAAGGAAATCGAATCATGGCTGAAAAATTGGAATGGCATGGAATTTGCTTTTCAGGAAACTCTTTCAGAGATTACCGGAGAAGGGATTGCCTACAATGGAGACTGGAGGCAGCCTGTTCCGGTTCATGGAATTCGAATCGTACTCACCGTAGGCGGCGGATACAATCCATTTACCATCAAAACCGCATACCCTATTAACAGTTTTGATGATAATGATGATATCTTAGATGCTATCTATGAGTACCAGGACCGGCGCTCAAAAAAGCAGAGGTCATAATGACACTGCAAAAGAAGAGGACGTATTTTATACGTTCTCTTTTTGTTTACGGGATTATTTACCATTCTACCATTAGAACAAATATTAAAGATGAGAAGGAGGAAAGAAAATTTATATTTTTTGTTCAAATTTAACGAATGGAGGATAACTAAATGGGAGATTTTATATCTTTAATCAAAATATCTCCGGAAAACAATAATAACCGTTATTACCGCATGATAAATAAAGGTTCCTATTTTCAAATTGAAACTGGGAGAGTCGGAGCCAGACCGGTTATAAATGTACGGCCAATCGGGCTGTGGCAGGCTACTCTGGATGCAAAACTTAAAGAAGGCTATGTAGACAGGAGTGACTGTACAGAAACATTTAAAAATGTAAAAACGGATTATAAGCCGATTCCTGACAAAAATGTGAATGCCCTCATCCATGACCTGATGCATTATGCCAATCGTACACTTGAAACATCATATACAGTAACATATCAGGAAACCTCAGCGACAATGATTGAGAAAGCGCAGGAAGCACTATCCAATCTGTCCAGACAGCAGGATTTAGAAGCCTTCAATCTGGAACTGTGTAATTTTTTTACGATAATTCCGAGAAAGATGAAAGATGTGCTGGAAATGCTGGCAAAGGATACCTCTGAGTTTGCAGCAATCATAGAACGAGAACGGGAACTTTTAGAAGTCATGGAAACAAAAGTAAGTCAGCAGGCAAGATTGAGTGAAAAGTCCTATAAAAAGTCCTATGCACATGATGTGACTATCTTGGAAGCGCTTGGCCTTAAAATCAGACCTTGTACGGATAAAGAAGAAGAGCAGATTCGAAAACATCTTACAAAAGAGTCCGAATCTTTATTTAAGCGGGCATTCCGTGTTAATAACTTGAAAACAGATAAGGAATTTAAGGATTACTGTAAAAAAACAGGAGCAAAAACGCACTATTATTACCATGGTTCAAAAAATGCAAATTATATGGGAATCATAAGTGAAGGGTTAAAATTGCACCCGAATGCTCCAATTACCGGAAAGATGTTCGGATATGGTTTATATTTTGCTCCCCGTGCGAAGAAATCTATCGGCTATACCAGCCTGCGTGGTTCTTATTGGGCTGGCGGCCATAGCCATCAGGCATATCTGGCAGTTTATAAAGTTGCTTACAAGAATGAAAGAAATGTACAGAAATGGGATTCTTCTATGAGTTCATTAAATACACATTCTATTCGTCCTTATGACGCACTTTATGCCCATGCAGGAGTTGACCTTTTAAATGATGAAATCATTATTTATGGAGAACAGCAGTCAACGATTCAATACCTGATTGAATTGAAAATGTAGGTGGGGGTTATGCAGTATTATCATTGTTCATTTGATGTGGTTGAAACAAACTTTGTTCCCCGTATTCCACAGCAAAGAGCCGAATCTGAAGATGCGGTGACGCCGAGGATTTGTGCTGCATCCACTTTATCAGGTGCAGTCCGTTCTATCCCACAATCTTCCAAAGTCATCCAGAATATGCAAGCATTAGGGCTTCCTGTTGTCTTACATGTGTATAAACTGGAAACTGAGAGAGAGGCTTATATGCCTACAAAGGAAGAGGTCCCGGATGTGAAGTATACAGGAGAGATTTGGCTTTTAAAACCACCTCTTTGTGTTACAAGAGAGGAAGTTCTCGTAAAGCACCCAAAATTTGCAGGGACTGGAGTAGATGGATACGGATATCTGTTAAATGCAGAATTTTGTCCTACAAAAAAGCAGAGTAATTTTCAAAATTTGGGAGAACGGTTCGGAGTGGACTGTGAAAAACTGAGGTCTTTTGGTATCCAATACCGAACGTTTATCTCCAATCTGGAACCAGAAGATATATCAAGATTAAATGAGAAAAGGGGAATACACAATGTCAGCTGAAAATATCAGAAAAATCGTTGCATACATAGAAGAGCATATCCAGTGCGATGAATGTCCGTTTGAAAGTATTTGTGATACGGATAAATGCAAAGAAATGTGGGAGAAGGTATTTGCTAACAAAAAGAAAATCGAAATCACTATGATAGAATAGGAAGGATACTATGAAATTGACTCCAAAACAGAAAGAGATTATAGATAAAGCTATTGAACTGGAGCATGGACCTGTTGCAGATGAAGTATTTATCCGATTTGTGAATGACAGATATGGATACTGCTTTGTTTTCCATAAAAAAGGAAGCAGATACTTTAATGCAGCCTTTGAGTATGGCTTCAATCCAATAAAAATAAACCTGCGAACATTAAAATCTTTATGCGAGAAAGGTGTTTTAGAAGATGTTGATATCCAACACAACCCTTGCCCATCTTGTATGCATAGTACAGAAGAATATTTAGGTGTTCGTATAAAAACAGAATTATTCAAGGAGGGTATCAGTGAAAATAATTGATGGTTCATTCGTTGGTCCAAGGCAGGAAGTGCCGAGGATAGGGGTGAAAGAATTTCTTGAAAAATGCAATATTCCAATGAATGCTCAAATAAAAATAGGGCAGGAATCCAGCATGCCAAAAGAATTTGAAATAAAAAAATAATATTAAAAACCTGGGAGCAGATGCTTTCGGGTTTTTCTTTTCTTTCGGTTCTGCTATAATATATGTACAGAGATTTGTCATACTATATATGACTACTAAATTAACGAAGAAATGGAAGAATAGAATATTGGGCTGTGTCCCTGATGTATGGAATATTCAGGGACGGCATTGGGCTTTCCCTGTTTATTTATAAAAATAACTTAGAAAGTGAGGAAAGCAACAATGTCAAAAAGAAAATCTTTCGATGAACTCAAGTTTACCGATGACTTCATGTTTGCGAAAACAATGAGGGCAAATCCAGAAATGTGCAAGCGTGTCGCAGAAATCTGTATCGGTAAGAAAATTTCCAAAATCAAGTATCATGAAACACAGAAAACCATGGACCTTACATACGAAAATAAGGGTATCCGCATGGATGTGTATTTTGAAGATGATAAAGGAACCATGTACAACGTGGAAATGCAGAATGCTAATCTTGGAAACGCGAACCGGCGTGCGAGGTATTACCAAAGTGTAATGGATTTGAATTCTATGGAAGCGGGATGCGATTATGATGAATTGCCAAATTCATATATCATTTTCCTGTGTATGTTTGACCCTTTTAAAGAAAGCCGGGCAAAATACGAATTCAAATACCGGGAAACTACAACACCGGATTTACAGCTGCAGGACGGCAGCACAATCATCTTTATCAATCCGTTTGGAAATTTCCATGATTATCCGATATTGGACGAAAACGGAGAACCAGAGAAGGATATTCCCAGTTTCTTTTCTCTTTTGCGTGGAGAAGTCCTGCATGACGGCATCGGAAAACTAATTCAGGATGAAGTCAACAAGGCAATGCTCCATGAAGAATGGAGGAGTGAGTACATGTTCTTATCAGTAACGATTGAAGACGCTAAGAAACAAGCGCGCAAAGAAGGTCGTGCGGAAGGTCGTGCGGAAGAACGACTGTCATTTATCCGGAACTTAATTCAGAGTGGGGTGTCTGATGATATCATTCTGAATACCGGAGTGACGGCTGAAGAGCTTGAAAAAGCAAAGAAAAACTAAATACAGCCCAAACAGATACCGCAGGATTATCTTGCGGTATTTTAATTTGCAGTTTATTTCCCATTCTACTGTTAGAACAAATTATACAGATGAATGGAGGAGAATGAAAAATACTGTATGTTCAATTTGAAAAAAGGAGGATAATTAGATGAAAGGAAGAAATGTCGAACTTGGAACTATTCCAATTTCAACCCCACACCTATCCAAAATGGCAAAAATGGTCAACAACTATTATGTCGGATTAAGCGATAACGAAATTTTAGAGCTACAAAGAGAAATCCACACTGCTGCGGATAATAATTGCGATGCAGATGTCCGTGATATCGCATGTATGTTCCGGGAAAGAGTAGATGGTTACGTCACAAAATATCTGGTAGTGAAATAAAGAGATTTGAATGCTTTATATTATTATATCAACCATTGTCCTAATTCTTACATTTATCGCCATGTGCCTGTTGTACAAGAAGGTAAACGCACGGGCATTTGCATTATCCTTGCAATAGTAGCATTTTTTACTGCATTGCCTATCGGAAATGCGGTGATTTATGTAGATTATACAATTTATGTACCGAAAGAGAAGATGTGAGGACATACATATGAAAATAGAATTGCCAATTAAAGAACAAAAAAATAGAAGACAAATTGAAGAGCATATTAATATGTTTGCTATGAAGACTTCGCTTATCAGCGGATTAACTAAAAATGAGTTTCTGAAATATAGAGACGGTGTACAAAATGCCATCTGTAAGATAAACGACTTAGTGTCTGTTTTATATGAGAAATATTGTAATGAGTATGATATAGTGGAGTCACTTCTTCAAGTAGAATCAACAGTCGGAACGACTTTGTATTTTTGTGTATACGTTCCGGAAAAAGATACACGGGAAGTTGCCAAAGTGCATGTTCAGGGCATAAAAATATACCGCGACAAAAATAATTATCTTTGTAAGGACATTCAGCTGAAAATATTAGATGGAGGAGAAGAGAGAGAAGAAGAGCTGGAAGTTAGTTATACAGACTATATTCAATACGCATTTCCGGATAAAGAATCTGCTGAAATGTATTCGAAAGAGTCACAAAAAGAATAATGGAAAATATAAGGTTTTTCCCGTTCTAGTGGTGGGATAGTGCATTATATCGCAAGACCTGTAGGTCAGGTTTATGGTTTCTGCTAATAAGGAGAAAAGACTATGGAAAAGGTAAAAATTTTTCTTGTATTTGAATATGGAGAACAGACGGATGTGCTTGTAGGGTGTTACAGGAATGAAGAAGATGCAAAGAGAAAACATGCGGAACGTCCAACCTTTCGTTACATTGAAGCACGCAAATTAGAATAACAAATTGAATATTCAGGAGAAAAAGAGCCTTTATTCAGGCTCTTTTTTATTTGCAATTTTATCTTCCATTCTATGTATAGAATCTAAATCACTGACGAAAGGGAGGAAAATTTTATAGTCAGAAGATTCAATTTCTATACAGGAGGATAACAAATTGAAAATTAACATTTCATGGAATGAAAATTTCTATTCTACAGAAGTTGAGGAAAACGAAAGTGCGCTTTATAAAGAAGTGGCACAAAATCTGGTAGATATGGCAATCCCGAACAAACTGCAAGTTAGTACGCCCTATGGGGATGCCACATTTAGTGTCGGAGGCAGAGGTACATTTGTAAAAGACGGCATCAGAAGACCATCCATGTATGTAAAGGAAGTAAGAAATTCCATATATGGATTGCCTTCAAGCACTTACAAACCGGTCTATCTGGTATGTGTGAATCCAGAGTCAAACAACAATAAGTTTTATCACATGAAACCGGGGCCAAATGGTCTTGATGCCACTTATGGGCGTCAGGGTTCA
>OKTP01000460.1_pt1 | contig 14353 bp, 15 predicted proteins | sample 1606291 | NCBI WGS metagenome assembly OKTP01 (sample SAMEA3879558, study PRJEB24766) | human gut metagenome | biome: human-associated habitat; feature: feces | place: USA | collected 1985/1987
GTCCTTGCGTTCCTCACGCTTGCGGATTTCCTCTAATTCCTCCGGGGTAAGCTCCACTTCGCCAAACGCAGGGGGAACGAAACGACCCACGAAATTGAAGTAAATCTCGACCTCCTGTGTGGTCTGAATACTGCCCTTGCGGTCACGCTCATGCACAAGGATTTTCTCAATAAACTCATTGAGCATGGCAATCGTCAGCTTGTCGAAGTTCTCATACTTGTCAATCAGAGCGATAAAACGGTCAGCGTCCTTTTCGTGCTTCTCGTAGCTCTTGATAGCCTTTTCCAGAACAGAGATTTCAGCGGTAAGCTCGGTCTGCTCCTTTTCATATTGAGCGTCCAGAGTGGCATATCTGCTGTCAGACAGCTTTCCTAAAATGTTGTCCTCATAGATTTTGCAGAGCAGGACTTCCAGCTCGGAAACTCTCTGCTTTGCGGTGGCAAGGCGTATCCGCTGTTTCTTGACCTCTGCCGTCTGCTGGCTGGACTGCGCTTCCTGCACCACTCGGACAAACTCGGCTCTGTCATGCTTCGCATACTCGGCAATAGCTTTGAGCATTTCGGAAACAAGGGACAGTACCACATCTTCATTGATACGGTGCTGTGTCGTGCAGAGCTTTCCAACTGGGACTTTGCTGTATTGGGAACAGGTATATTGAGAAATACGCTTGCCGTTGTTGGTACGGTGGACATACATCTTGCCGCCGCAATCGGCACAATAAAGCAAGCCTGTGAGGGGAGCTGCTTCGCCCCAGCCGTCCGGGTAGCGTCTGACATTCCCACGGATTTTCTGCACAAGGTCAAAGGTCTGCTGGTCAATGATAGCTTCATGGGTATTCTCGAAAATTGTCCATTCGTCCTCCGGGACATAATGGCTTTTCTTGTCCTTGAAGTGCTTTCGGGTCTTGAAGTTGATGGTGTGTCCCAGATATTCACGCTTTTCAAGAATGTTGCAGATGGTGGAAGAACCCCAGCCGTACACATCTTTGAAAGTCTTGTTTTTGTTCACGCCCTCGCCGTGCTGGGCAAGGTAAGCGGACGGAATGAGGACTTTTTCTTCTTTCAGCTTGCTGGCGATCTGATACGGACCGTAGCCGTCAATCGTCATGGCAAAGATGCGCTTGACCACCTCGGCGGCTTCGGGGTCAACCAACCATTGGTCTCTGGCTTCGTTCCAGAGATAGCCGTAAATGACCGTGCCTGTGAGGTGCTTGCCGGACTTGCCTTTGGACTGGAAAGTGGAACGGATTTTACGGCTGGTGTCTCTGGCGTAATACTCGTTCATAATGTTGCGGAAAGGGGTAAAATCATCGTCCCCTCTGGCACTGTCCACGCCGTCATTGATGGCGATAAGGCGAACGCCACGCTGACGCAGGATTTCCATAATCTGACCGACTTTCAGATAGTCACGACCCATGCGGCTCATGTCCTTGATGCACAAATACTCCACATTCCCGGCTTCCACTTCTTTCATCATTGCTAAAAATCCGGGACGGTCAAAGCAAGTACCACTAATGCCATCGTCCGTGAAATGGACAATGTTTGTAAAGCCCTGCCGTGCGGCGAACTCCTCCAACATAGCCTTTTGATTGGAAATGGAATTGCTCTCACGCTGTTGGTCATCATCTTTGCCAAAGTCATCACGGCTCAGTCGTTCGTACAGAGCTGTGATTTTCTCGTTTTTTCTCATAACTTGCGCTCCTTTCTTCGGTTTTAGGTTGTGTGTTCTAAGAGACTTCCCAACCGCTTGATTAAGAAGTCTTTTAGAGCATACAACACCTGCCGCCTGCTTGTAGATGTGGTACTGCTTGACGGCAATGCTGTCCGGGTCCCACATCTCCAGACGGTCAAACAAAATGTCCAGAGGGGACTCGTAGTCCTCGTCCTCTTCCTTGACTTGGGCAGAACCTAACATCTCCATGATCATGGAAAAGTTCTGTTCTTCCGGCGGAGCTTCGTGGAGCAGATACAGCATCAGTGCCTGAAGCAGTGCGGTTTCGCTCTTCTCCCAGAAGGGATCGGAGGACTGGGAACCTTTGGGTGTGGTGTTTTGTATCAGATTGGAAATGAGACGAAGTACGTCTTTGTCATCATGGACGTACTCGAATGGATTGTAACAAAAAGATGTGTCGGGATTGATGAGGTCAAAAACTCGCACCTCATATCCCTTTTTCTCCAGCAGACCGCCTGTCTTTCGGAGCAACTCCGCTTTCGGGTCGGTGATGACCATCGAACAGCAGCACTGCATGATATTCGGCAGGGCAAAGCCTCTGGATTTTCCTGCACCGGAACCGCCCACCACAAGGATGTTGAGACATCTTCGGTGCTTGTGGGTGTCCAGGCTGATGCGGAAGTTCTGGGTTAACAGAATGTTCTGGGAGTACGGCTTCTGGCCGTATTTCTTACAGATCTGCCGGGCATCGCCCCATCTGGCGGAGCCATGCTCTTCCCCTCTGCGGTAGTTCTTCTGGCTGGAATAAAAAATGCCAATCCCGGCTGCATACAGTAACGTGCAGACCAGCACCGACTTGATGGTATATTCCGTATAATGAAGCTGGAATGGGTGGTTCAGTTTTTCCGTGAGAACCTCCATCAGCTCGAAAAGATTTCTTCCCGGCTGGATGGCATCCGCAATCAGGATCGCTGCCCACCAGATGACGGGCAGTCCGGCAAGCCAGATCACCCAGTCTGACTTCCGGCTTCCTGTTACCGGGATGGCTGCTGTTTGGGCCTCTCTGCTCTTGGCAGGTCCGTAATGTGGAAGCTGTCCACTCCCGGAACGAGGGCAAGGCTGCTTCCATTTTCCCAGTTTACATGAATCTGCCCTGCATCATCCACCATGTCCACCGTTCCTTTTAATCCGGGTGGCATATGGCTTTCTCCCTCCATGCTGTTCAAGGTTACCTGTGTTCCCTGCGGATATCTTCTCCGCATGGATTCCACCCTTTCACTTGACATGCTTCGATACATTTGTACCGCCTCCTTTCATCTTCCCCGTCCACGGTATGGGCGGTATCTGGATTTCATGATCTTTAACAGGACGCTGTCGATTCCATCGGAATAGCGTCCGTTGCTGATGTATGTGTCCCGGAGCTTGTTTAAAGCTTCTACGGATTTGGTGTGTTCGGCTTCTGTCAGGTAGAGCTTTCCTTCTTCCTGCTCTGCCAGCTTCAGAACCAGATCCCTTGTGGTCTCCACCGGAAGCCCCTGTTCCTTTTCCTGCCGGAACACTTCCCGGAGTGCATGGATCAGCATGTGGTTCATGATCCGGTCCATCTTTACATATCGCATTCTTGTCATAGGCGAGCCTCCTTTTTTCCTCTTTTTTCTCAACCACAACATACCACACTTCCTCCTGGAAAGCTACTGCAAAAGAGCCGGAAAACGCCCTTTTTATCAGCGTTCCGGGGACTTTTTACTCTTGGCTGGTTTCTCTGTTTTTTCCTCCGTGATGGCAAATTCATCGGGCATAAATTCCTGCTCGCTTTTGCCAAGGTTGTGGTCTACCTGCTTGCCGATGGAATAGGCTGCACTCTTTACGTCCTGGATAAAGGAGCGGAGTTCTTTCGGATCTTTCTGCCCGAATGCCTGCATCTGGCATACTTTGTCAAAGGAAAAGCCGGAAACATCCACGCCGTATTTCTGTGCTGTCACATACGCCGCACAATAGGCCTGTGCCGATACCCCAGCTCGGCTGTAGCTTCCATCGTGATGGTCAAGGGATGCACACGCCAGTTCCCGGCTGATGGAATGGAACGTTGCATTTTCGCTCATGCCATTTCGGACATAGATCGTCCGCTTGTTTGGGATATACTGTGCCTGCACCTTATCCGGCAGATTGTCTGCGATCTGGATTCGTACTTCGCTGTCGGTCAGCAGTGCTTCCATCAGCTGGTCCATCGGTTTTGGCTCCGTCTCTTCCGGCTGTTTAGTACGGATCTGGCTGATGTCATAGGCTTTCTGGATGGAGTACCCCTGCTGGATGACACCGTCCTTTTCATATTCCTGTCCGACAATGAAGTTGTATCCCTTGCTTCCGGTCTTGACTACCTTGCCTTCTTCCTTCCATTTTTCAAAGGTCTTGACCTGCCGGATCTCCGGATTCTGTGCATAAAGCAGGAACAGGTTGTCTGTCCTCTGCGGCTTGCACTGCCCCATAAAATCAAGGAATCCTTTTAAGGAGTCCCCATTCTGGAAGACCTCCTGTGCCTTTCCATCGATCATACCCCAGATTTCTTCCCTCTCCTGCTTTTTCTGTGCGGCGTATTCCTCTTTCGATAACCGCTGGGTGGACGGTTCCTGTGTGTCCTGCCCTAAAAATTTTGTCAGGTCCATATTCTACCTCGCTTTCACCTTTCGTTTATTTCTCGCTTTCTTCTGCGTTTTCTTTGGTCCACGGTTCTTTTCCCGGCTCCGCTTCTGGGCTTCCTCTGCTTTCTCCCGTTTAATGTTCTCCAGCTCCCGGCGGACACTGGGACGCTCCTGTTCCCTCTGCCCTCCATCAGTCCCTTTTTCCTGCCCGGTAGAAATATTTCTGCTGTGCAAGGAAGAGCCGGACAGATTCTCTTCCCCCTCTTCCTGCACCGGGATAAAATTTTCCGGTTTGGAAAACTCCTTTCCATCGTGGTTCTGGTTCTTTTCCCCTTCAGAAAAATCCATGTCACCGACCTGGAATGCTTCGTCCAGATCGCTGATCTCGAACTGCACTTCACCCTCCGGCATCTGCACAGTTTCCTGTACTGCTCCGGTTTCCGGTGCTTCCATTCCTTCCGTTACCTCATGGACAGCTTCCCCGACCTCACTTCTTACGAAATCAAGGTTCATCTTATCCATGACCCGGTTGACCTTGGCTGCGTCATCTGCAAAGACCATGACCTCACTCATCTCCGGGTTCTTTTTATCCCGGATAATGACATAGAGCAGCCCTCGTTTCCTGCCCTCACTGCAGAATTCTCTCAGACGGTCGGACGGTACGGTAAAGAACTTCAATGGTTTGTTTTCCTTTAACATCCGCACCATCCGGGTTCTGCCCCTCGTTTTTTTCTGATCTTTTAACACAGCGGCAACAAATACCGCCAGATGTTTTGCCAGCGTACCGGAAAGCCTGAGCCCGTGGTCCACGCCGTCCAGGGAATACCGGACGATCTGGTCCGCCGCATCGCCTCCATAATTCATATCGTTCACCTGCTTTCTGTTTCCTTTTGTCTGGTTTTCTCCGTCTTATCTTCTTCCTGTTCTGCCTGTCTCTGGATCTGCTCTGCCAGACGCACCCGCTCTTCCATCTCTCTGGACTGCTGTTCGATCCGGATACAAATGCGGATATCCTTCCGAAGCGGCTTCAGTTCTTCGTTGATCTGACCGATCCTGACACCGTCCGGTTCGCTCCGGTAGAGCCGTTTCCGTTCTTTGGTGAGTGCCTGCACCTGTTCTTCCAACGGGGTACGGTAGGCAAGCAGTTCTTCACGGGTGGTGATCTGATGCTTCTGGAGGAATTCCATCTGCTCGATCCTGGCATCCAGTTTCCGGATATCTGCCCGGAGCACCGGGGAGATCCTTTTGGGCTTCTGCTTTAGGACACCCATCTGGTACAGATAGGAATAGTACAAGGCCTGTATCCCTTTTAACTTCTTTTTCGGGGGTTGGGAAGTTCTTTCTTTTCCATCAGGTGTCCTGCTCTTTGGCTGTAAGATCCACTGCCGGATACTCTCTTCCGAGTAATGCTTCCCAAGGCTCCGCAGCCGGATATACCGTTCCATCCCCGGTGCTTTTAATGCAATGTACTTCCGGTTCAGCTTCCACTGGTATCCCCTCTGCTTCATCTGGTCCAGGAATTGTTTCCATGTAAAACTTTCTGCCACCGTATCCCGGATATCCAGCCGGATGGAAGTCCTCCAGGTCGGCTTTCCGTCCTGTTCTGCCATCCACTGGGCGTAGGACTTCCCTTTGCCGTTTTTCGGTTCAATGATGGATAAGCCGTATTTCAGGCATAAAGCATCCGAAGCTTTCCTCACATCCTCATAATAACTCCTGCTGTTGCTGTGGTACTTTTTCCCATCTTCCATGCTCACGGAATTAAACACGATGTGGTTGTGATAATGCTCCGTGTTCAGATGGGTGGTGATGACAGCTTCGTATTTTCCCTGAAGGAGCCTTTCTGCCAGCTCCATGCCGATCTGGTGAGCAAGCTCCGGGGTGACTTCCCCTTTGGCAAAGCTCTGCACTAGATGGTACCCCTGTACTCCGTCCATCTTGTGGTATCGTTTCTTCGTAGCCACCATATCTTGATAAGCAGTCTCGCAGACACAGCCGATGGCATCCTCAAAAACGGAACGCTCCGTCTTGTCCCGGTTCATGGCATAATCAATGGCTTCTTCCAGAGACCCGGCACTTTGTCCTTTCTTGGTGGTCTTATCCTTGTTTCGGATGTAAGTGATGGAATTGTCCAGACGGCTGACCGGGATGATACTGGTATATGCCATTGGCTACCATTCCTCTTTGACCAGCCTCCATGTCTCTTTCGTCATGCGGAGCATTTCCCGGATGCTCTCTTCCCCTGCCATCCCACAGCCATTGGCTACATGGGCAAGCTGATTGGCGTTGTTGCACAGACCGGATATTTTCCGCAAAAGCTCCGTATGATGCTCACAGGGTCTTGCCCGGACTTCGCCGCCCATGACGATGGAACGGATATATTCCTCACGGGACAGACCGCTTTTTTCTACCTGCTCTTCCAGAAAACGCAGCTCCTTTGCATTGAGGCGGACTGGTATCACATGGTTTCTTTTTCTCATCTCTTCACCTGCTTTCCAACGGGTTATTGATTACTCCATTACATATCACGGTTTTTCCAGATCAGAAAGCCTGCCAGAACGCCGATGGCTACCGCTGCAGCAATGATCTTTTTCTTCATATGGGCCTCACCCCCTTTCCGGTACCTGGCACAGCTCCATCGGGGCGAACATGATCCCCCTCTTTTCCATCTCTTTTGCAAATTCCAGAAGGTTCCATTTCTTCCCATCAATCATGGCAGATTCTGCATCCAGATAGTGACAGGTGGATACGTTCCGCTCTCCATTTGGGGCATTCTGCACAAGGCTCTCCCCGTCTGAGAGTCGGAACAGTTCCTCTCCCTGGCTGTTTACAAAACAGATGCACACGCCGTGGTCGATGATCTCTTTCCGTTTCATCCGGCACCGCTCCAGTGCCTCGTCCTCTCGCTTCCCGGCTATGAAAAGACACATTGCAAAAACTCCCATTACTCCTCCGGTCATTGTGCCAAGTATAAATCCTAACATTTTTTCGTTCTCCTTTCGTTTGTTTACGGCTCGGTATGGGGGATTGGGGTTCTCCCCAAAGTGCGTTTGGATATCCAAACGCTATGCTTGCAAAACCAGTCGCATCCTGTTTCGTCCCCTCTGAACCAGTCGTTTTTCTGAATCATTCGTTTTCCTTGATTTTGCTCAACCCATCCAGTGTGGTACAGATGATATGGAGTCTGTCAGCCATGCTGATCTCCGTATTCATCGTCCCGGTGGTCTCTTTTCCGCAGACGACCACCATCCTGCACCGCCTTAAGATCTGGTGAGACATTCTCCGCATGGCCTGCATATCCTCTGCATCCCCATCATCAAGGAATGGGGAAAAGCTGTACTGGGGGCAGATCGGTACATATCCCAGTTCGTAGATCTTCCTGCAGTACCGCTGCACTTTGGTCTTTCCCTCTTCTGCAGAACAGCAGACATAAGCAAGTGCCTGTTCCAATACGACCATCTCCTTTCCTGACCGAACAGGTTTTCTCTGTCCGGCATGATCTAAAAAAACACCCACAAAGCATTCCGGCTCTGTGGATGTCTTGTGGACATCTGGATTCTTTTCTTTCTTTTTTCAGATGTCTGGCAGACATCCGGTTACTGCGATTCTTCGTTTTCCGCTTCTTCCAATGCTTCCAGTGCGATACGGACACGGTCGCTTCCTAGCTTATAATACGCATCCGTCACTTCAATGCCGACTGCCTGATAGCCCGACTCTGTCGCCGCAAGGATGGTGGTACCAGCTCCGGCAAACGGATCTAAGATCAAACCTCCTGGCTCGCAGATCTGAATGACATCCTTCATCAGCTGGAGAGGCTTCTCTGTCACATGGATGCGGTTCTGGGGATTTCCATAACGGAACACACCCGGAAGGCAGGACACCGGACGGTTGATCGGCATCGGGCCGTTGCTTCCCCACACGATATATTCTGCCTGCTGGCGGAACCTGCCTTTCTGCGGACGGGAGTTTCCCTTGTCCCAGACTGCGGTTCCTCTCCAGATCCAGCCTGCCCACTGGAGGGCATCGGTGATGGACGGGTACTGTCTCCAGTCAATAAAAAGGCAGATCGGAGCCCCTCTTTTGCATGCTTTCCGCACATCGTACAGCCATTCTGCCATCCAGTGGGTCCAGGAACGCTGGTCCTTATTATCCCCATCAAAATCCGGCAGGGCGTTTTCCGCTTTCATACTGCTATACTTCTGGTTGGTGGTACGGTTGCGTTCATTCTGCTTGGTTCCCCCAGACGCATAGGGCGGATCGGTTACAACTGCATCAAAGATCCCCGGCTGGAATCCTTTGACCAGCTTTAAGGTATCCCCATGCAGGATACGCCAGTTCTCCCCTCCGGCAGACTCTTCCGGTACACAGTCCGGTTTTAAAAGATCTTCAAGTTTCAGGGTATTTCCCATAGGCATCATCCTTTCGGTCGCTTATTTCCCAGATTTCTCTGGAAGTGCTTCTATCTATGGAACTGCTCATCGGCAGGTATCCTCTTTTTTCAGTGTTTCTTTTCTTGGCGTTCTGGGCTGTTCACGGTGGTCCGACAGCTCGGTTTCCACGTATTCGCTGATGATTCCCAGTGCTTCATAGTAATTGCTGCTCTTGTGGACACGGTCCGCCATTTCGTTGGCCTGTTCGGACATTCCAGCACGTCTAAGCAGTCTTGCGGCATCCCCAAGGATTGAGAAAATATTTCCGTCATGCCCTAAGAGCTTAAGCTCTGGACGGGACGGCTTTTGTTCCGACTGCTTTTCCTGCACACCGTTTTCCGGTGCTTTCATCTGAATCAGAAAATCCGAGCCGGCACCAACATAGAAATGTAAGTATAATTCACCGCCGTCTACTTTGATTTCCCGTTGTTCCAGACTTTCTCCCCAACCATCGCTGTACTGGCCTCTCAGATACTGCCCTACCACACGGTATTCCTCTGGTGTCAGATTCTCCCGGAGTGTCAGGTTTGCACAGCCATATAAAACGCCCTCCTGTTCCTTTACCGCCATTGTAATGCGTTCCACTTTTTCCTTAATGTCCTTGTTTTGGTCAAAATAATCGATCAGATTGCATGGCTGGTTGTCGGGCATACCGAGCCGGTTGGTCTCGTCAACCTTTTCTGCGATGGATGTCTGATACTGCACCAGGTCAGGTCCTTCCAATGGCTCCGCATCATCCAAATCCACAATGTCTGAATAGTCCGGAATAAACTCTGCCATCAGAGGAGACAGCATTTCCACTTCTATTTTGTCTTTCAAGGCATCACCTCGCTTCCTTGCTCTGCTGTTTCTCAAGTGTCCGGGCAGTCATCTTTGCCATATCTGCCCAGTCTGCCCCTTCGATCTCCGGCAGGTTCTCGATGATCCGATAGTTTTCCTCGTAAGCTTTTCGGATATGTTCACACGCCCATCGTCCGGCAAAGTCATTGTCGGTACACACTTCGATCTCGGTGATCTCCGGGTGCTGGGACAGAAAATGCTCCAATGCCTGCGGCTTTTTCATGCTCCGCTGGTTCTGTCCTTCTTTTGGTGCACTGATCCCGCCAAGCTCCAGACGGTACTTATCCATTCTTCCCTGTTCCAGTGTCATGTGGGCCAGCACATCCACACAGGCTTCATAAACGGCAACCCTTCTGCAACCGTGCTTTGCTGGAACACAAAAAGCGTATGCCTTTTCGCTTCCGGCCTGTTCCATCTTAAAGGATTTTCCACTGGCATCGTAAATTCCACGCAGGAAAGCATATCTTGCCACCTGGTTTTCGTCCCGTCCTACGAACACGGCATTGTGGTAGGGCAGACTCTCATACAGGATTCCCAAATGAACACACCGCTGTAAGACCTCACCGCTGATGCCCCGCTCTTTCAGATAACGGAATACCCTGCGGCAGTCCGGACTGGTCGTAGGCAGGACAAACGGCTTCTTTGGTTTTGCTTCCACTGGAGGAGGGATATAGGTGGGATACTCATCTTTCAGCATCTGCACCGCCTCCAAAAAGGAACACCCGTCTACATGAATCAGGAAATTTAAGGCACTGGTGCCCCCGATATCTCTGGACTTCCAGTGCCACTGGCTGGTCTGCTCGTTGATCTTAAAGCTGTCGTGATCCGTCAGCTCCCATTCATTTCTGGCTGAAGATTTTTTCAGACGGTTTGGCTGATATTTCTTCAGGTATTCAATGGCGGTGATCTCCCTTGCACGTTTGATTTCTTCTTCCGGAATCCACGGCATTACAGTACGGTATCCCGGAGCTGCTCTGCCTTATCCGTTTTCTCCCACGGGAATTCCTTTCTTCCAAAATGCCCGAACACCGCACTCTGTCGGTAGATCGGCCGCTTCAGGTGCAGGGTGTCACAGATCTGGCTTGGGGTAAGCCCGAACACCAGAGGGATTGCGGCGGCGAGGCAGTCATCCGCACAGATTTTTCCGGTTCCAAAGGTATCCACCTGCACCATGACTGGCTGAGCAACCCCGATGGCATAGGCAAGGGACACCTGGCATCGGCTGGCAAGTCCGGCAGCCACCATGTTTTTGGCAATGTAACGGGCCATGTATGCACCGGATCGGTCAACTTTGGAACAGTCCTTTCCGGAAAATGCACCGCCGCCATGCGGTACCAGGCTGCCGTAGGTATCCACCATCAGCTTCCTTCCGGTCAGGCCGGTGTCTGCATCCAGACCTCCGCACACAAATCTGCCCGATGGGTTAATCAGGATCTTGGTATTCTCATCCGGCGGCAGCATGCGGAGTGCCGGGCGTAACACTTTCTCCCGGATCTCATGTTCCAGCTTCCGAAGGGATTTTTCCTTTTCATGCTGGCAGGACACAACGACCGTATCCAGACGGACAGGTCTGTCATCTTCGTATTCCACGGTCACCTGTGCCTTTCCGTCCGACAGGATTCCCGTGATATATCCGCTTCTGCGGCTTGCAGACAGTTCCCTTACGATGCGGTTCGCCAGAACCACTGGCATCGGCATGAGCTGCGGTGTCTCATCGCAGGCGTATCCTACCATGATTCCCTGATCCCCGGCTCCATTGGCAGGTCCGCTTTGAACAGAAACAGTCCCTGCCCTGCGTTCCCTGGAGCGTTCCACTGCCCCGGCGATATCCGGACTCTGTTTGTGGATGAGGGCATCCATGTAGATTCCGCTTGCATCATAGCCTGCATTTTCCAGCACCTTTCTGATGATTTCAAACACCTGTGGCTCAAATCGGCTGGTAATCTCTCCTGCCACGATGATGTTCCCCTTGGTAGCCAGCACTTCGCAGGCCACCCTGGAATTTTCGTCCTCTTTCAGACACGCATCCAGAATGCTGTCTGCGATCAGGTCGCAGAGCTTATCCGGATGTCCTTCCGTTACGGATTCTGCTGTATAAAAACGTTTCATAATTGTTACCATCCTTTCCAACGAGTCAAAGCTCGCTACTCGTTATAAACTAAATAGATCCAGCAGAAAGCACTCCTTTTGGGAACACTTCCTGCCGGATCTGGGTTATGAGCTGTCTCACATTCTGCACTTTTGGGGGACTTTCAGACACTTTTCGTCAGAGCATTCGCTGATATTCCGTAGAGTATTTACCAAAGTTTCCACTTTTGAACACATTTTCCACCTGAATACACCTGGCATACACCCTTGATATACTCCCCTGTTTTGAACACATCCCTGCCCGTACGGTCATTATTTGTCTCATTTTCTGCACTTTTCGGGTACTTACGAACACTTTTGGCTCCACACTGCCCCGGAAACCGGCACAGCCAGGACGATGTTCCTGGCACCGTTCCACTCATACGAACACGTAACGAGCGTCAAAACCTTATCGTATATACACTTCAGGTAATCATCCCCGGTTTCGAACACTTCTCTCTGCCTGGCTGCTTTTAAGTACTTCTGCACGGCCGCCGCATCTGGAAGTTTTTGCTGGAATGGGAACAGATTCCGGTCTGCTTTCAGCACCGTGACGATCCTGTATTCCTGAATGCCGTCCTCTGTCTGAAGATAAGCAAAACGATGAGCGTTATAATAATCTTCCCCTGCATATAAGTCCAGGTTTCCGAACATCGCCCCGCTGTTCATGTTGTGGCCGTAAATGATGAGATTCCGACTTTCGGACACTTTGCAGTCTGCCTGTAAAAACAGACTTCCGTTGATGTCATATTCTTTTTTGTAATTTCGCTTCAGATAAAATTCGCCATTCTCCTGTTCGGACTGAAGCACCGGATAGTCAATTCCGATGTCCGGTATGGTCAGCCATCCTTGCACATCCGGGTACTGTTTTCGGAGAGAAACAAGGTCTACCACAGCTACCGGGCATTTTCTTCCAGCCGGTTGGTCTTTCTTTTCAGAGCCTGAGGCTCCCGGAGCTTCCGGTTCCGGGAAATTCCCTTTCAGCTCTGCCACCAGCTTTTTGTTCTCCATTGGAAGATATACCATGTGGTAAATCAGGAACCCGGCACTTGCCAGCGTCACTGCAAGACAGATAATTTGGAAAAACCTCTGTAAGATCCCTGTTTTTGTTTTTTCCTTCATCGCTCCTGTCCGGCTTTCCTCTGCTTCTTGGTCTGGCTCTTCTGTTCCATTCCCGGCACTGGCGGTTTCCTGGCTGCTTTCAGGATCGGACCTGTTGGTATGTGGTTCTGCCTGCAGCCCTTTAAGATCCCGGTCAGGTAAGACTGTCCGGGCGGATTAAAGTTCTGCATGTAGTCTTTTGTCATGATATAGACAATCGCTTTGATCTCTTTCCCAGCTTTATTCTTGACGGTGATCTCCTGTTTCGTAAAAATCAGGATAACCTTCATAAAGATCCAGGCTCTTTTCGCAGTCCCCGGTCAGTGACCAGAGGACGCCGTCCACATGGCTTCCCTCTTCCGGGAAGATGGTGGCAAGACCGCTCCCTGCGGCAGCAAAAGTCAGCCGATACCCCTCCAGGCGGACGGTTTCTACCACCTCCGCCTTTGGGCACCGATATGCCATCTGGTCCAGATCCATGTTGCTTCCATACGCAAAATATAATTGTTTCAGCCTATCTGCCCCCTTTTTTCTTCTTTCTCTTGGATGCCACGCCCATGCCGATCAGACCGCCTGCAGAAAGAACCAGGCACAGAACCGGAATCCAGAGGTTGGTATCATCGCCTGTTTTCGGGTTGCTTACAGATGGGGTATCCTCCGGCAGCTTCTCATTGGTCACTTTCTGGATGACTTCGATCACCGGGGTTCTGTCATCTACATAGGTAAATGTCACTTCATGCTTTGTTTCGTCCAGCTGGTATCCTTCCGGTGCTTTGGTTTCAACCAGATAATAAGTGGCTGCCTTGTCAAACTTGCCATCCTTATAAGTTCCGATTGCAAGCAGTCCGCTGGTTGCATGGCCGTTTTCATCGGTGGTCAGTGTTTCTACCACTTTACCATCGGCATCCCTCAGTTCAAATTCCGCACCTTTCAGTGCAGCTCCGGTATCCTTATCTGTTTTCTCAATGATCAGGCGTCCCTTTGCGGTATCATCTTTCATAGCTACCTTCTGGATTTCTGCGGTATCTGCCACTTCAAATGTGATCTCTTCCGCAACAACATAACCGTTTGGAGCCTGCTCTTCTTTCAGGGTGTATTTACCGATCGGAAGTTTTTCGATATAATGCGGCTCTTTTCCGGAAGTCCAGCTCTCTACAACTTTACCGGACTCATCTGTGATAGTCAGTTTGGCTCCTTCAATTTCGTTGTCTCCGGTAATGTCTGTTTTGCTGATCTCCACTTTGGTCACATCATCTTCCATTACCTGTTTCTGGATTTCTGCGGTATTTTCCACGGTGAATGTGATGCTTTCCGCAGTAACGTATCCATCGGCCGGCTTGGTCTCTGTCAGGGTATAAGATTTTCCTACGACCAGTTCTTTGATGATGTGCGGCTCCTCGGTGGAAGTCCATTCCTCAACCACAGCTCCGGTTTCATCCGTCAGCTGTAATCTGGCTCCCGGCAGTTCCTCGCCTGTGGTCAGATCGGTTTTGGAAAGTTCCACGGTTGTCGGCTCATCTTCAAATACGAACTCATAGGACACTT
>OKTP01000461.1_pt1 | contig 14305 bp, 11 predicted proteins | sample 1606291 | NCBI WGS metagenome assembly OKTP01 (sample SAMEA3879558, study PRJEB24766) | human gut metagenome | biome: human-associated habitat; feature: feces | place: USA | collected 1985/1987
GTCCAGAGTTTACTGAGCAACTCAAGAATATTAAGCTCCCGGCTACAAGGCTCGAGCTCTTGGTCAAGATGCTGCGCAAGACCATTCGAGAATACAAAAACACCAATAAGGTAGCAGCTGAGAAGTATGAAGATCTGCTTCGTAAGACGCTAGAAGCTTATCACGAGCGTAAGGAGGCTCTCGCTGCGGAAGAGGCGTCTGCTACTCAGAGCGAAGCTGTCTCTGCCATCATAGATGAAGCCACGAGGCAGGCGATGGAGTTGCTCCATCAGTTGGGTGAGGATAAGGAGAGCTTCAGAGGGCTGGGCTTGACTTTTGAGGAGAAAGCTTTCTACGACATCTTGATATACCTCAGAGATAAGTATAACTTCGTATATGGCGAGGACAAGCGTGTAGGCTCACTCATCATCAACGATAAGTGCAAGGCACTGGCCAAGAAGATTAAGGAGCTAATCGATGTACAGTCGTCATTTACCGACTGGCTCAACAATCAAAAAATACGTGCTGATCTCAATCAGAAGATATACTTCTGCCTTCGAGCAGCAGGCTATCCGCCTCAGTATAATCAAGAAGTCTTTGAGCAAGTGATGGAGCAGGTGGAGCACTTCAAGGAATATGGAGGGGAGTAAATATTAAGTAGAATAGTACATACATTATTCATCTTGTCATAAATGAAGAATCAGCCATTATTGCCAGAGTTGATAAGTAGAGACAATGATGCTTATCCAATCGTTGAGGACTTAAAAGAAGTCTTAGACGTTGCTTTTGAAAATAAGAAAATTAAGAACATTGCCTTAACAGGACCCTATGGATCTGGCAAAAGTTCTATATTAGATACATTGCTGACCATTTTGCCCAAAGAGAGGAAAACATTACGTATCTCTTTGGCTACTCTGCGTGTAGATGACACAATTGCCAATTATGAAAGTGTTCCCCCAAACCAAAGAGATCGGGAAGATGCAGAGGAGGCTTTGAATCGAAAAATTGAGTACAGTATTTTACAACAACTGATTTATCATGAGAAAGCACGCACTGTTCCAAGCAGTCGTTTGCGTCGAATTTTGCACATCCCTCCAAGGGAACTTTCTCTCTATTCATTTGGAGTAATTGTATTTGTTCTCTCTTTCTTTATCGCCTTTGAACCATCATGGGCAAGAATAGAGACCTTCTACACTCTATTCAATTGGGGCTGGGTTAACATCGCATTTGATATTGTCTCCGCTTTGTATATGTTTTGGGGTATGTGGTTTGTTCTTAGAAAAGTTATTTCCAGCTATTCCAATTCGAAACTCAACAAACTAAACCTAAAAGAAGCTTCTATTGAGTTGAATGAAGATACATCTATCTTTAATCGCCATCTTGATGAAATACTTTACTTCTTCCAAGCAACCGAATATGATGTTGTTATCATTGAAGACCTAGATAGGTTTGGCACATCAAAGGTTTTCTTGAAGCTTAGAGAACTCAACTTCCTTCTTAATGAATCCAAAGTCATAGAGCGGCATATAGTATTCTTGTATGCCGTTAAGGATGATATATTCAAAGATGAAGAGAGAACAAAGTTTTTTGATTATATCTCCACTGTCATTCCTGTTATAAATCCTTCGAACTCTAGAGAAATACTAAAGAAAGCACTAGAAGGTAGAAATGTTCTTCATAATGATATTACTGATGATGACTTATCAGAGATGGCTTTCTTTATTCAAGATATGCGTATACTTAAGAACATAGCTAATGAGTATGCTCAATACCATAATCTACTATGTAAAGACAACAAGCATCTTGATAGGACCAAATTGTTGGCAATGATAGTATATAAGAACTATCATCCGCAAGACTTTGCAATGCTTCATCGCCGCCAAGGGAAGGTTTATGAGTGTCTTAGCAAAAAACCTCACTTTATTAATCTTGCATTAAAGAAGATTGAAAAGAAAAAAGCCGAGCTGGCAGAAATTAAGCAGAGAAAAGAAGATAATTTGCATTTACAAGAGGGTGATTTAAGAACGTTGCTTTTAGATAAGTTGCGTGATAAACTTCCAGAAAATTTTTATAGAGTAAAGATAGAGAATGAGTATCATACTCTTGCCGAGATTGCTACTGATTCTAATTTGTTTAACGAATTGACCAAACTTCAAAACATTCAGTATGAATATTGGTATGGGTATGGAGGAACTTATAACGATGACAAAGGTGTAGACATTAATGGATTGAAAAAGCAGATGGACTATGATGACCGTTTACAAGTAATACGAGCCACTCCTCAATCTCTGATTGACATGGAACAGTCCATTTTATGCCAAGAATTAGAGATCTCGGGTTGTTCTTTCAAGGATTTGTATTCTTACTTTGATATGCACGAGTGTGAGGAATATACCAAGATAGGCTTATCACCACTGATGGATGTATTTCTTCGTTTAGGTTATTTGAACGAGGAATACTATGATTATATTTCCTATTTCTATGAAGGTATGATTACGCAAAATGATCATGACTTATTGCTTTCTATTAAGCGTAGAATCGCTCAATCACCATCTACTCCTATTGATAAGATAGAGAATTTTCACAAGGAGCTTAAGCCTTATATGTTTGAGCATAAATCAATACTGAACAACGATTTGGTAGACTATGTCGCTCAAAATTCTATAGAATCATTTGAGCGCATTATGAAAACTATCGAAAAGAAAGATGTTCCCTTGGGCTTTCTTGCACAATACTACCTATTGGGAAGTGAGCAAGAAAAGGTATTCGAGCATTTCATTACATGGGGAAAGAAAAGGTCTTGGAGCATCATTGAAAAGCATAGTAACGAGAAAGAAAAAGTACTATTACAAGAGGCTTGGTTACGCTTTTCTGATGGCATAGTAGATGTGCCTCAGGAGTGGCTTAATGCCAACTTCCAATTTATAGAATCTCATTATGACAATCTGGGTATAGAACGTTGTTTGACGTTGTGCACGCAAGGTGTTTTTGAAGAAATAAATTCTACCAATGAGGATTTAATAGATTGTATAATAGAGCACTGCTCCTACACGATTAACATACACAACATAGGAGTGATTGTCTCGTATCTCACAAAACAATCTATTGATGCAGATGCATTGAATTATAGCAGGTGTTTAAGCACAAATAATCGAACATTTATTGATTACGTCAACGGTAATCTTGAAAACAGTCTGATGCTATTCTTGAATAATAGCAAAGAAGAAGATTTCAATGGAATATTGGCTTTACTCAATACAAATGAGATAACAAAAGAGCTCAAAGAGACATATCTTAGGGGACAAAAGAAGAGGCTAACTGATTATACTGATATCTCAGAAGATGCATTAGAACTTGCCACACAGCTACTCCTCATCGAACCTACATGGGAGAATGTAATATGGTATTTTCAGCAGAAAAATGAATTGACTGAAGAGTTAATCACCTATATTGAACACTTTAAGATAGAACTTTCAGGAGAGATAATGGTAAGAACGGAGGAGGCTCAACCTTTCTTTGAAAGTATCGTTGTGTGCCCCCAAATCCCAGATTCTACCTTATCTCAGCTTCTGAAAGTGTTCACAGATAATGTTTTGGATGGGGTTGATGTGACTAATTTAAGTGAAAATCGCCTAACCCTACTTTTAGATAAATTTCCATTTACGGATGATAATACAGAGATTCTAAACAATACGCCGATATTCGCAAAATATCTCATAGCTAACTCTGATGATATGCTTTCTCATATCTCGTCAGAGTTGTTCTGTACCCCTTCTATTTCAGAGAAAGTTTTGACAGCAAATAAGTTCTCACGTTCCGAGAAAGAGGTAATTCTAAGAGCAATACCAGAATCACACCTTTATTCATCTACAACAATCGCAAATGCTGCCATTGAGGTTCTAGCAAACAATTTATCAATAACATTAGAGGAAGCAACGCTTGTTGAGATTATCAAAAAGTCTACATTACAGGATAAACGGTTGAAGTTAGTTACAAGAAAAATAGAAAATACCTCTGACCATAGTGAGATAGCAAAACTATTAAATCTATTAGGTGGTGTGTATATTGAAATTGCTGAGAGAGAAAAGCGTCCCAAAATGGATAAAAACAAAGAGGTTGAAACTTTACTCTGCGTATTAAGATCTAAAGGTTTTATTTCTTCATATATTGAAGACAAAGATGGAATATCATGGAGGGTATATCCTTCAAGATATTGAGAGAATAACCCTCTTTTTATGCATAAGCAATGAGTGTTCTTGAATCACCAAACATATTCTACCATACTGATAAATCGCCTCTAACTTATGATTTAAGAAGTGAGCTGGGGCAGGTCTTTGGATAGACTTGCCCCACGCTATTACTTCTTCGTTAGATTTTGTAGGATGACTTCCTGCTCCTCTGTGAGTCGTTGTTGCTGGAGGGCGAGTTCGGCTTGGCGTTGGATTGCGAGTTCGTAGTTGCTGACTTGGTGGCGTAGTTCGCGAATGGAATCGGAGGAGCTTTCGGAGGAGAAGAGGTTGTCAAGATGCGTGATTGTGGGATTATTGTAGCCTTGCTCCATACGTAGGATGCGGTAGCGGAGAGCATAGCTTTCGAGAGTCTGATTGGCATTGCGAAGATACACTGCCCAGCCGATAGTGCAAGCGAGGAGAATGATTGATATACCCCAGATGAGCCACTCCATCCAGCGTTTGACATCAAAGAGGTAGTACTTCTTGATCTCTGGAGGAGATTGAGTTTCTTGGATTTTCTCGGATAGAGAGGCAAGGTTCTCGGCTTGCTTCTCTTGAGCCTTTGTGATGCCATCTTTTATTTCTCGGATTCGTTTGCCTAGGACGATAGCGACATCTGTCAGTTCACTCTTGAATTTGCCATCTATTTCAATCTTTTGCCCAATAAGGCGTGCTACATCCGTAAGAGAGATGCCATCCTCTTCTGATGATGTAGTTGTTGGGATAGATTGAGATACGAGGTTGGAGACACTCGCTTTGAGTTCTCTGTTCTGTTGCTTGATTTCCTCGAGTACTTCGAGGAGGATGTTCATTTGTTCGTTCATAATCTTCTACGTTTTAGTTTCTTATTAGCTTGATTTCTTAGTTTACGTTGAAATGCGAGCTCTGCGACATCTACGGCAGGTGGATTGCTATCGAAAAGACCCTCGCCAAGGTCTTCTATGGCTTCGCCCAGCTCTCCGATAAAACTTTCTGTTTCAGAAGAGGGGTGAGGCGAAGAAAGAGCTTGCTTTGCATTCTGTTCTAAAGCAAAGGAGAGTTTGGAGTAGCTACACGAGCGGTCGATGTGAGAACCACTAAAACTTACGCCATCTTTGCTGAAGAGTACGCCCTCTACCTGATTGCTCTGTCCTTTTGTCTTGAATTGTATGTCTATCCCTTGGTATCTCAGTGCAGAAGAGAGTTCGTCCCAATTCTGGCATCGAGGTAATACGGCTTTGATAGTATCGAAGATTTCATACCGAAGTCGGTCTTTCCCTCGAAGCCTATGACGTTTCACAGCCTCTTTCCCTTCGCCCCATTTCAACTGGTTAGCCTCGGTGATTTCTTTGCAGACCTTTGTAGAGCGATACTTTTCGTTGCTGTCGGAGATGGTTCTTCCGTTATTATCTATGCGATTGATGCAGATGTGTACGTGCGGATGCTCCCTGTCAAGGTGGCGTACAATGAGGTACTGTGTATCTCCGTAGCCCATAATCTGCAAGTATTGTAGTGCCAATTTATTCATCGTCGGGTCATCCAGTCGCTCAGCATCCTCAGCCGAAAAGCTCAAGATGGTATGACAGACTGGCTTCTTGATATTGGGTCGCATAGAGGATTGCAGGTTGAAGTCGACAGCAATCTCATTTGATGTTGCATCAACTCTTACACCTTCCCCATCAAGAATACGAGCCATACCCTCACGCTTACCCAGCATATAGGCAATCATTCCAGAGAATGATGTCCCTTTAATGATCTTTGCAATCATGACTTCAGATCATTGAGGTGTTTGTCTACGCATATCCTCAGTAGCTTAAGTTCTGTTGGTGCTACAGAAATGCCATAGGTATTAAGGCGATGAGCAATCTGATTGATGTTATTCGCAATACCTGTGAGCTGACGAATCTCATTCATCTGTTCAGGGGTAATGCGAGCCTTCACTTGGCTCTCATAAATAAGTGTGCGTAGATACTCACTCTTATTTAAGCCTGCCTCGTTCGCCTTGCTCTTAAGGGTGAAATACTCCTTGGTATTTAGTTTGAGCAATACGGAATAGCTTCGCTTTTCCGATAACTTTTTCTTAGGGCGACCGCCCTTGTTCGTTGTATTATCGTCCATAAATATTCTGTCAATAATGAGACCATCGGGATGATTTTTCACCTCCCTTTGGTAGGGTGAAAAGCAGGTTTTGGGTAACCCAAAACACAAACTTGCTTCTCAGAAAATCTGTATGATAGATATGGCTCTGCCAAGCTCTGCTTGATTGCTTTTGGAAGAGCCGTAATTGTGCTGTGGCTTTTCAAGTGACGAAGCAAAATAGATCACGTGAAGAGTGATTAACGATCACGCGACGAAAGATCACCTGAGTTTTATCTTTCGCTTAGACTTCATACTTATCTCTTTAGGAATTTGCTTTTGACATAGAAAGTCATTCAGATCCTTAAAGTCCGAAAACCTTTCTGAGATGTTTTCGATAGGGAGATTCAATCTCAAGAGTCTATTTCGGGCATCCTTTCCCGCGGTATCGTTATCGAGAAAGGAGTTTATCTTCTCGTACTTAGCAAGGAGAGGAATTGCTTTCTCGAGGTTGCTAACAGAGTTAAGGATTAAAGCTGAACTCTCTTGCTCTTTGGGATTCATCGTCAATAGACTTAGGTAATCCATAAACCCTTCAAAGAGATGGATTGACTTGGTGTCATTGTCAAATAGAGAAATCTCCTTTGGTGGAATACAACCTTTGAAGAATGGGTTAAGGGTTTCATATCCACCAGCATTATTCGGAAAGCCAATAGAGAAATAGTTCTTACCATTTACTCTATAATGAACCTCCTTGCAGTACAGCTGAGCGATGAGAAAAGAAATTCGTCTGTTTTTCAACAACTGAATTAACGCTGGGTGCTGTAGCTCTTGAACTCTAATGTCTGATAGCCCTTTATGAGAGGGTGTTTGCTGACGAAAAGAAAAAGAGTTGCTGTTGTGGAGAGGGCATGCTTGCTCTATGGCAATGAGTGCCTCAGAAACAGTTACAATATGATTGATCTTCATTGCCAAATCAATCATATTCCCTCTTTCCCCACTTCCAAAGTCGTGCCAGCAGTTGATGCTTGTATTGACTTTGAATGAGGGCGTACTCTCTGACCGCAAAGGAGAGTAGTACCAAAGACTATTGTTTAGTACTTTGACAGGCTTTATGCCGAGCGTGAATAGGTAATCCTGTAGCGGAATTAGCTTTGCTTGTTTTGCATTCATCTTCTGATCTCTTTTTCTTTTCGTTAGCAAAGGAAGTCTCTATTCAGTTCGGTATGGTACAGGAATATATATCCTGATACCGAACCGAACTGATTTACAATTGGTATGGTATGGGTCAAAACCTTATATGCCCATATCGGACTGAACCGATAATCAATAGTAGAAATTAGGCTCATACAAGTACTTCTTATTCTTGAGTGTGATCATTCTCTTATTCTTCAGGAAAGTGAGTAGCTTTTTAGTTTTCCCTATACCATACGTAGTACCGACAATCTCAGCGTATCCTTTTCGTAAGGCATCCACTAGCTCACCATAACCTAACCCCCCTTCACTTTCAGAGAAAACCACTTCTAAAGCTTGTCGGTGTTGATCCTCTGTAAGCTCTGTATAGTCGAAGGCCGTTTTTGAAGTAATCGCTTCATCTTGAAAGTTTGTATCCAACTCGGGGACGTTGATATGGTCTGGCTCATCAGTGATACGAAAAGCAAAATTCTCGAAAGGCTTTGAACGGATAAATGCGGGTGATACGATGGATCTATCGGGGTCTTTCGGATCTTTGGTTACTTGAAGGACAGTTTCTGCCTTATTGTTGAGTTCAGTTCCAATATGACCTCTACTATTGTCATCACCTTTATTTAGATGAAGCACAGTCTGGATATGAATACCTCGCTCACTAGTCCACTGCATAAGGTTCCCGATAAGAATCGTAGATTGAGTAGGATTGTTGATGTCGAGTATCAAGTCTCTAATTCCATCAATAACGACAAGTCCCACCCCTTCAATCTCATAGATTGCCTTTCGAATCACCTCGCATCGGATTGCAGGGTCAGATATTTCTCTAAGGTGACTGAAGATGAGATTCTCAGGTTGTTGGTTAAGTGGTAGTCCAGCTAACTTCAGTATTCGCTGTAATACCAGTTTGCAGTGAAATGGACTCTGCTCAGTATCGAAGTAGAGGATTTTTCTTTTTCCTGAAGGAAGAGATGCTCTATACTCTAATACCTGTCCATTAATAAGTGCGGCTGCAACGATGGCAGAAACATTAAAGGTCTTCTTTGCCTTGGCTTTGCCTGTCGAGGCACTAAAGTTTCCCAATGTGCCAATGATGGCATCATCCACTTGGAGGATAACGGGTGGTAAAGAGAACTCATCCGTTACACGAACTAAAGACTTCTTCCAAAGGGAGTCATAGTCTACATTTTGGCTCTGTGGGATCATACTCATCTCCTTCCTCCGGTTTTCTTGCCTGCCAGCTCCAATGCTAGCTCAGCATCCACGATAATCTTTCGACCAATTTGTGTAATGGCTTGGTCAATTTTCCCGCTTTTCTTGATGCGATTGGCTGTTGGAATACTGCACCCAAATAGCTTTGCTATACCTGCAATGCCATAGACATATTTCTTGTGGGTATTAGCTAAAGGAGAAACTGGTTCAGTTGCCACAGTTCTATTAAGTCCCTCTTTGAGGAACTCCATAAATTCGCCACTCGTCATTTGCCATAGTGGCTTATTTTCATCTGTCATAAACTCTCAGATAAGCTTGTTAAACATAGTGCTTCACTGGCCATGTAAAGCATTGATCTTTTGCAGTCTGCAGTGCAAATCTATGATACTATATTGAGAGTTTAAAGGGTCAGGGATATATCGGGAAGTGTCGAGAAGTTTAAGGAGGTAAAGAGAGAAGATTTCCTCAATAATTTGAGCGTTTGGAAGCGGAACTTGAATACAAAAAAAGCCCCTTGTCGATTTGAACAAGGGGCAGTAATTAGGTTGGGCTTTATGCGTTACAGAATAGTGTCAAGTTCCCATGCCGAAATATGGTCAATACCTTCATTTGTCGGAAGCTTGAAGTCATCCAAACTGACCACATACTTCTTGAAGTTATCTTCTATCGACAAAAGAGAGCGGTACTCTCGCTCTATTGTCTCTTGCTCCGTTAGTTGTAGCGAGACTTGGAAATATAACCTCTTGCTACCTTTGATAGCGACAAAGTCTACCTCAGCCTCTTTATTTGTGCCTACATAGATTTGATATCCAGCCCGTCTAAGGCTTAGATAGACAGCATTCTCCAATAAGTACCCCATTCCATAGCCAAATCCAGAATAGAGGTAATTGTGGTAGCACAAATCATTTAAATAGTACTTGTTATTGGCCGAAATAGTCTCCTTGCCCTTGATATTATATCTCTCTACCTTATGCACGAGGAAAGTACTCTCGAGATGGGAGATATAGTTGGAGAGCGTCTCGTAGTTGGTTTTCCTATTTCGAGACTTAAAGAAGTTGACGATGTTGGCGATGGAGATAATGTTGGAGGCGTTATTGACTAGATACACAAAGAGGTCGTCTAGGAGCTTGACATCCTTTACCTTATACCTAGCGACAATGTCATGAAGCATGACAGTGTCCTTGATTGAAGAGACGTAGTTTTGCTTCATCTCATCATTGGGGAGGTTGAAAAGCTCTGGCAGGGCTCCAGTTTGAAGGAAGTCTATATAACTCTCTCTATTAGGCTCTTTCTGAGTGATACCACAGAACTCTGAAAAACTAAAGGGGAGTATTTCAAACGCTACATACCTTCCCGATAGTAGCGTTGCAAGTTCACCAGATAGCAGACTAGAGTTGGAGCCACTGATAAATACCGCACAGGACTCGGCATAGTCTTGAGCATGTGAGTTGACAAATCGTTCCCACCCTTCAATGCCCTGTATCTCATCGATGAAGAGGAATACTTTCCCTTGCGGGTTGAGGTCTTTCTTGTATTGCTGAAATAGGTTCTCGAGGTCTTGATAGTCAAGAATGTCTGAAAACTCCAGGTATTCCTTATTGATATAAAGGATATTGTGGGGAGGGGTGCCACTAGAGATGAGTTGTGAGGCTATTTGCCTTAGGATGTAGCTCTTTCCGGCACGTCTCTGACCTACCAATACTTTGATCAGTTTGTTGTCAATGTATTGACCTATCTTATCTGTGTAGAATGTGCGTGGATACCCTAAGTCTATAGGGTTCTCATCCCAAAAGTTGTATTTCCTTATTGGCGCAAGCATGTCAGGTGTACTTGAAATTCTTCTGCAAATGTAGGGATTTTCAAGCACACTTGAAATTTCTGTCGTAGATGTCATAGTTTCAAGTCTACTTGAAATTTCAAGTTCAGTTATAACTGATCGAACTTATTCATTGCGTTAGCCTTTATATCATCAGCGATATCGATGTATGGTTTCATCGCTTTATAGTCGCTATGACCAGTCCACTTCATTACTACATTAGCGGGTATTCCCAAGGAGAGTGCATTACAAATGAAAGTTCGCCTTCCTGCATGAGTACTCAGTAGTGCATACTTGGGAGTCACTTCATCAATTCTTTTGTTGCCTATATAGTAGGTTTCTCTTATTGGTTCATCAATCCCCGCCAGTTCTGCCAGCTCTTTCAAGTAATCATTCATTCGTTGATTGCTGATTACTGGTAAAGCCTTGTCTTTCTCAAAGACCACATTCTCATACTTTTCAAGAATTGATCTGCTGTGTTTGTTCAGTTCTATGATTAGGCTATCAGCTGTTTTGACTGTAGTAATCTCAATATGATCTTCTTTGATGTCGCTCCTTCTGAGATTAAAAACATCAGAATAGCGGAGACCTGTAAAGCAACAAAAAAGGAAAACATCTCGTACTCGCTCTAAGTACTGTTTGCTTTCAGGTATCTCACACTCCCTTAGACGTGTCAGTTCATCCCATGTGAGGAAGATTACTTTCTTCTGGGTGCTTTTTAGTTTTGGCTTAAATGTTTCATAAGCTGTAAGAGTCGTATAGCCTTTGCCAAAACTCCATCTTAAAAACCACTTGAGGAATGAGAGTTGATTCTCTATAGTACTATTCCTCATCTTTCTCTTATCTCGAAGAAAAAGGACGTACTTATTCAACCCGACTTCGTCAAATAGTTCAAAGGATACCGAGGGATTAAACTCTAGAAGATGGTTCTTCACAGCTGCAAACTTCTCATAGGTAGAGTGCGTCCAGCTATTTTGTACACCCCTTTCACTGACAAACTCATCAAATGCCTGCATAAAGCATATTCCCTCAGGTTGCTCTTCATTTCTCAACCTTGAATTGAATATATCTTTGATTTGTTCAGGGGTTGGGATTAGCTCCTTGATTTCAAACTCCTTGAATATCTTCTGCATTTCAGATCCATATCTCTGCAGGTCTGCATTGATCTCAGTAGCTGATTGCTTGAGCTTATTGGTGCATCCTCTTTTCACCTGCTGAAGATCACTATCCCACTTTGAAGCATCAATTCTGTATCCAGTCGCAATCTCAATGCGCTTACTGTTATAAATCACACGCATTCTGATGGGCACATTCTCTGTAATGAGTACTCCATCTTTCTTGCGTCTCTCCAGTGCGAAAATAATGTTCCTCTTAATATTCATAGTTCATGCGCGGATTAAATCTACACCCAAATTTACACCCAATTTTCGACATATGGAAAGAGGTCGTATGATATTCTGTTTAAGTAGTGATTTTATATTCTGCTGGAATACAGCGAATTGATATTGCGTGATATTCTGCGATTTTCAAGGTTTTGGAGCCCCCGCTTCCGCTTTAAGTACTCTGGCAGAGACAAGCCAACCGGTACAACAAAACAGTAAGTGTCTTAATTCTCAGCGAGTTAAGACACTTTTCTTTTGGTGCTAAGCCCTTTCCCTCAGAGCATCTCCAGAGACGATTGAAACTCCCAAAATACTCTATTTGGGCTACAATCTGCGCTCTTTGGTATGCCTCTTTAATTTCGAGTATTTTGCCGAGTTTCTCAAGGTCTACATGCGGCAGATGTTTTTCATATCCACAACATTATTGTCTGTTGATGAGGTAAACGAAAAAATCACTCTCTTCTATGGCATTTACGCTTACGTGGGCTTCTCCGGGGAAATGTAGAACGGTACCTGTGCTGATACGATGTACCTCCGTATCGTCGAGAGTAACCTCTACAGTTCCTTTCACTATGGTGAAGTATACTTCCTGTCCTTTATGGTCGTGTGAGGGAACTTGTTCTCCGCTTTTCAGTTGCAGGTGTACAAGCATGAGCTCCTTGTTGTCAATCACCTTACCTAGAGTATTGATTTCCTTCCCAATGGGATTGATTATCTGTTTCATGATTCTTCTTTATTTGGTTATGATTAATATTTGTCATCTACAAAGATAGGCAAAACAGTTGAATGACGTTCATTTTGAAGTTATGTTTTTTATGTCGATGTATTACAGGCTGTTATGACTGATCAAAACTAAACAATGCGCGATTACTATTACTTCGTTTCCCTACCTACTCGCTTGTTGATGGTTATTGGCTTTTCTCTAGCTACTTGTGACAAAAGTCTCTCGGCGGATTACTTCTTTGGCTTTCTTCTTCCTCTCCGCCGGTAATACCGTCTGTAGAGCATCCATCCAGTGGCCAAAGCCAAGATGAGGAGTAGGGCCGAAAGGAATACGTATAGAGGCTGGAGCGGACCGAGTATTTTCCCATACAGTCGGCCGACATGCAGCTCAAGTGCGGCATGCCAGAGTGAAATCCTACCGGGACTTATCTCTGTTGGCATTGGTGGCATAGCGTCGGCCGCATCCTCCGTTTGGAGTTCACCGGTGGAGTAGCTATAGAATCGCTCTCTCCCGTCAGAGTCAATAGTGTACCCACTGATTGGGGTCCCAAAGATGGGCATGCCTTTTCGTCCGGATTCGGTGTAGGCCTTGCCTGTCAGGGCATCGTAGACTTGCCCTTTTTGTCGATCCCACCTGAATGCTCCACTGAACGATCCCACCACCCACAGTGAGTCTCGGTCATTCCACTCCCAGACATTGAGTCCCATGACACTGACAGGTGGAGTGCCGGTCAGTCGCTTGGGGGCTTTTCCAAACTGCTTCAGCGCATAAAAGCCCCGAGAGGTCGATAGCAACCACTCTTTTGTGATGGGATCGCGACGGATCATTCTCAGTTTGTTATTCCACGGGTTGGTGCTGTAAAGGTTTGTTCCCGGAATGGTCGGGACCTGTGCCTTGATGACTGTAATCATCAACGGAGGACGTAGAAATGCGCCTGTGATCGTCACAAAAAGCAAACCCCAAAAGCACCATTTGCCCCACCTATTGTGTTCCTTGAGAAATTGCTTCCACACCTTTGCTTTTTTGGGGACAAAGGTGATCAAAACGCCGGTGATGGAGAGGAGGATGAGTGCCACTCCCATCAGGTCAACAACTAGTCGTCCTATTGTTCCAAAGAATGCTCCACTATGTATCTGCCAGATCGTGCTGAATAGCGATACCCGTGGCTCATAGTCGTCCGGTGCGGGAAGGTCTGCGCATGTGGGGGATTCTTGAGAGGGAAAGATAAGGTATAGGTGGCTTCGGCTCAGTAAAACAAGGGTGTCGCCTTGCGTTTCCAGGTCTGCCAAGCGTTCGTTTTTGGGTGTAAGCTTCGGTTGTTTCGCCCACGCCTTTTTGTCGGCTTGCCACTTGTATAGGTTGTATGCGGTGAGAGCGTAGAGGTCGCCACGGTTTGTCCGGACTACTCTTTGGACCGATCTCCTGTCGGCACCAGGGTCTAGTCCATCGCTCCGGCTGTCGTAGCTTTTTAGCTGTGGGTCGTAAGCCCATACTCCGGTGGCTCCATAGATCCACTCCTCATCAGGGGTCACTCGGATCTTCCCGGTGAGGCTGCCACCGCTCCAGGATTTATAGTGGTAGGCCTTGGGTAGCCAGGAGCGGGGTAGGTCAATACCCGACACCAGTTCTCTGTGGTTTAGAATAATGCCAGATCCGGCAAAGCCTAGTACGAGTATGGTGATGACTAGGCAGATCCACTTGTGCCATCCTTTTAGGAGGG
>OKTP01000487.1_pt1 | contig 13758 bp, 7 predicted proteins | sample 1606291 | NCBI WGS metagenome assembly OKTP01 (sample SAMEA3879558, study PRJEB24766) | human gut metagenome | biome: human-associated habitat; feature: feces | place: USA | collected 1985/1987
CCGGGCACGAAAAATAATTCGGGAACAACTTGAAAAATATTATACATATGAATATGGACGATAAAAAGATAGATGAACTGATCAATAAAGCCCTCCAAGAGGAACAAGCATTACCCGAAGGACTTTCCCGTAGACTGGAAAAGCAGATCGACACCTGGGCTTCCACGGAAGAAAAGAAGACCCGTTCATTGACCCGTAGACGGACTTTATATTGGTTAAGTGGAGTTGCCGCCTCCATCCTGTTGTGCATCAGCTTTTTACAATACAAATCGTCATATCAAGCTTACGACCGGCTCAGCGACACTTACACCAATCCGAAAGATGCCGCCGCCGCTGCCGAAAAGGCTTTACTCCTACTCTCGCAGAACCTCAACAAAGGCATCAGCCAGGTGGATAACGCCGGGCAGGAGATAGATAAAGTAAACAATATTTTAAACAAACATTTAAACGATTAATCTTATGAAATTAAAGAATATATTCCTGATCCTGTTTCTTTGTTGCACCAGCTTGTGCTTTGCCCAGGATAAACTGTTCGAAAAATATGCCGATATGGATAATGTTACATCCGTCTTCATCTCCAAAAAAATGTTCGACATGATCCCTAATGTAGAAAGTGGTGGCCTCAACCTGATGAATCTGAAAGGGAAAATAAACAACCTCCAAATCGTCACTTCCGACAGGCAGGAAGTCCGGGACCAGATGCGAAAAGAATTCAGCAGCCTTATCAGCAAATCACATGAAGAACTGATGCGGGTCAAGGACAACGATACACGCGCCTCTTTCTACATCGTCCAGAACGGTGACCTAATCAACGAAATGATCATGCTGGCCGACACAGATTCAGACTATGTGGTCATCCGGATAACAGGCAAATTCACCTTGCAGGATATACAAGATGTGGCGAAAAGTTTTTCCCAAAACGATAAAAAAGAGGTAACGATCAGTTACAACTAAAACCGGAAAAGTATAAATATCCCGAAAAGATAATTATGCTTTTGTGAATACCTTAGTTCTGGTAGAACTAAGGCTATTCTTGTCTGTTGTTTGCTACCGTGACAAAATTAGCTATATAAAACTACTAGATGTTTTCAAAAATGATATTAAAATTAGTCAAATTGATATTCTTTCAAAAAAGATATTCTCATTTTTCCCTTCCAGAAGACTCCAATAACCTCCACAGATAAGCCAAAACCGATAATCGAGCCTACTTTTTTACAACTATCCGTACTGTATAGTTCATAGTTCTACCAGAACAAATTCAATTGCAATCTTAAATCATTAGCCTATGGAGAGAAGTAAATAACACACCTAAAAAGTTTTTGTAGAGAAAATTAGAGTATTTCAACTGTTAAATTAAATTTTAATATTATGATCAAATCGATATACAGCAACTTATTGCCTAAAGCTGTACTATTATCAGTATTTTTAAGCCCCGGATATGTGATTTCAAAAGCTCATGCAAACACAGATTCCATCAGTGGTATAGAACAAACGAACGGTAAACTGTCCGGACGGGTTATCGATGCAAAAGGAGAACCTATACCAGGTGCAAACATTTCCGTCAAAGGCACCACCATCGGTACCATTACAGACATGGACGGTAATTTTTCCATTGATGTTAACCCCAATCAAATACTCACCATCAGTTTTATCGGATATGAAACAAAAACAATCCCTGTCTCCAACCAGAAAACATTAAATGTCGTTCTGCAAGAAACTGTAAACCAACTGGACGAACTTGTTGTCGTTAGCTACGGTACACAGAAAAAAAGGGATTTGACCGGATCTGTTTCCAAGATAGATGCAGGAGAATTAGAAAGTTTTCCTGTAGGACAATTTGCCCAAAAACTTCAAGGACAGGTAGCAGGTGTACAAATTAACCAATCTACAGGACAGCCGGGTAAAGGTATGGGATTCCGTATCCGTGGTGCAGCATCTATCAATGGTGGTAGTTCACCTTTATTCGTGGTCGATGGAATCCCTATCAATATGGACCTAAGCAGTATCAATCCAGATGAAATCGAAACCTTTTCCATCTTGAAAGATGCCGCTGCCACTTCTTTGTATGGATCACGTGCCGCCAACGGTGTCGTACTGATCACAACGAAAAGAGGAAAACAAGGTAAAACTCAAGTGGATGTGAATGCTTCATTCGGTATTCAGACTTTAAAGGGACTAAAGACTCCGGATGTTATGAACGGGGAAGAATTTGCCCAATACAAAAAAGAATACTACGAAGATGCTGCCAGATATGAAGGTTATACCGGAGGAGTTCCAGAACAATATCAAAATCCATCCCAATACGGTACTGGAACCAATTGGTATGACTTACTGACACGCAATGCCGCCACACAGAATTACAGTATCAGTGTGACAGCCAATAAAGACAAGTTCAATACAGCTATCGTATTAGGCTACTTCCGCCAAGACGGTGTTATGTACAATTCTAATTTCGAACGTTACTCTTTACGTGCAAACAATGATTATCAAGTAAACGACCGCTTAAAATTAGGACTGAACATAGCTCCCACCTTGCAAATCAAAAACAACCAAAATACAGACGGAGGTTGGCAGATATTAAGTGCTGCGTTCTTGGCTGACCCAACTGTAAATCCTTACGATGAAAATGGAGAACCTATTCTTTCTCTAAACTCTCCAGGGATGTTCCCCCAACCTAACTGGATACGTGTTTTACATGAAAAAACAAGTAAAACACAGGATTTGGCCTTATTAAGCAATGCTTTTGCAGAACTGGATATATGGAACGGTATCAAATATAAATTCCAGGCTGGTTTCGATTTAGGTGCCAAGAACTATAGAGATTTTACACCTTCGACAGCCGGTGGAGCCATGTTTACTGCTCCCCCTCAAAAAGCAAGTGGACAATACAACACCAACTTCCACTATAGTTGGACTATCGAAAATATGTTGATGTATAACCATAAATTCGGAAACCATAATATAGATGCACTGGTCGGTTATAGTGCACAAAAATATTCCAACGAATATAACCAACTAACAGCAACTGACTTTCCAAGTGATGATATTCCTTGGATGGGTGCCGGTGCTACAAAAAACGGTGACAACAACATCGAGCAATGGGCATTAGCCTCTGTCATTGCACGCGCGAATTATAGCTTCAAAGACCGCTATTTACTCCAGGCGACATTCCGCCGAGATGGTTGCTCCCGTTTTGGGGCAGGCAATAAATATGCAAATTTTCCTTCCATATCCGCCGGATGGATTGTATCTGACGAAGCCTTCATGGAACCAGTAACCAATGTTATGAACTACCTGAAAATAAGGGCCAGTTATGGACTAACTGGTAACTACAACATTGGTAATTACCGATATATTGCGGGAGTTAGCACTTATAACTATGTCTTAGGTGGCTCTTTAGCTCCGGGAAAAGGATTAGGTAATTTAGGGAACAATGCTCTTACTTGGGAAGAAACAAAGCAACTGGACTTAGGTGTCGATATCGGTTTCCTAAACGATCGTATCTATTTGATGTATGACTATTATAATAAAAAAGTCGATGGACTTTTGTATCAAGTCGATATTCCAAGAGCTTCCGGCTTTTCCAACATTTATTCCAATATCGGTGATTACAAAGCATGGGGACATGAAATCACTTTGCAATCTCGTAATCTTGTCGGTGATTTCAAATGGACTACCAACTTGAATATAGCCTTCAACCGGAATGAAATAACCAAAATGGGAACAAACAACACCCCAAAAGGTGGATATTCCAATCAGGAAGATTTCAACCGTTTAGCAGTAGGAGAACCTATCGGTATATTCATGGGATATGTAGTTGACGGCGTATATATGACCGAAGAAGAGTTTAATTCCCAACCAAAGCACGCCTCATCTGAGATCGGAACGGTCCGCATGAAAGATGTCAGTGGTCCTAACGGTGTTCCTGACGGTATAATCGACAACAATGACCGTGTAAAAATTGGTGATCCGAATCCGGATTTTATTTATGGTATGACAAATGAATTTTCCTGGAAGAACTTCGATCTGAGCATTCTGATCAGTGGACAAGTAGGTGGTGACATTATCAATTCAAACTACGAACATACCTTGAATATCGACGGTTGTTTCAATGTATTGAAAAAAGTTGCCAATCGTTGGCGCTCTCCGGAAAATCCGGGTGACGGACAGGTTCCGAGAACAAAAGCCGGTACCACGGAATTATTCCGCTTCAATAATAGCAGTTGGGTATATGATGCTTCTTATTTGACCATAAAGAATATCACTCTGGGCTATACAATTCCGATTAAACCGAGTCAATACCTCTCTAAACTCCGGGTATATGTAACAGCTCAGCAATTAGTCACATTCACTAAATACCCAGGTATGAATCCGGAAATAGCCATGAATGAAGATATGGGATGGAACGGTTTAGGAGTAGATCGTACAACTTACCCGGTTCCAAGAACATTCAGTATCGGATGTAACATTTCATTCTGAAAGAAAAACAAATTATAAATTTAAAGCGAAAGATCATGAAAAAGATATTTAGTTTAGTTGTTGCATTGTTGACTTTGGTTTCTTGTTCGGAAGATTTTCTGAATCTGACGCCTCAATATTATCCGAATGATGCGACATTCTTTAAAACTCAAGAGCAATTCACTCAAGCAGTGAACGGAGCCTATTCCGCTCTACGGGGAGTATCGGCAAGACAAGGATACCTGATGGGAGAAATGCGTTCCGACAATACACATTACACCCGCTATAAAGCAGACCGTGGTCTACACATCTTGTATCGTGAAAATATCGCGGATTTTGTTGTAGATGACCAGAACCAATGGACAAATGAAATGTATTATGCATGTTATACGGGCATTTCAAGAGCCAACACCATTCTGAACCGCATTGAAGGGACGACTTTTCCCGATGATTTCAAAAATAAAACGATCGGAGAAGCTAAATTCATCCGTGCTTTCATGTATTTCCAATTGGTGCAATGCTACGGAGACGTCCCTTTGCATCTGGAAGAAGTGACAGGAGCGGACAACGCATTCTTACCTCGTTCATCTGTTAACGATATCTATACAGCCATCGTTGATGATGTGAAAGATGCCATAGAGAAACTTCCTACGGTCAAATTCCCGCAAAATGGTGCTGCAACCAAAGGAGCTGCCAAAATGCTCTACGCTTATGTATTAATGACAAAGCCAGATCGAGATTATGCAACAGCGGAAACGCAGTTAAAAGATATCATGAATATGGGATATGAATTACTTCCCAATTATGCCGATATATATGACACATCCAAAAAGAACGGAAAAGAATCGATTTTCGAAATCCAGTATCAAATGGGAGATCAGGGACAGCAAAGTGATTGGTTATACTACTTTATTCCCAAAACAACGAATGCAGAAATTATTACAGGTGTTCCGGATTGTAGTACGTTACTGACAGGAGGCTGGAATGTTCCGACACCGGAAATGATCGCTTCTTACGAACCTGGAGACCTGCGTGTCGACCCATCTATCGCTGTTGCAGTCGGTACACTGGATGCAGCAAACGCCTTAGTCGTAGCTGATGTACTAAAAGTCGGTGATCCCAAGATCAATGATTATCAAGTTAATTATCCATTTATCAATAAATACCGTCACGCACACTCCAAAATAGAAAATACAGACGATAACTGGCCTGTTTACCGCTATGCGGACTGCCTGTTATTGTTAGCTGAATGTCTGGTGGAGCAAGGACGTGCAGGAGACGCAGCACCCTATGTCAATCAAGTACGTGCGCGTGCAGGTTTACCTGCTGTTACAACAATCAATGCCGAGGTAGTTGCCAATGAGCGACGTCACGAACTCGCATTTGAGAACCATCGTTGGTATGATTTATTGAGAACAGGAAAAGCTATTGAAGTAATGACTGCCTACGGAAAATATATCAAAACGATTGATACGGAACTTCCTGAACGTACCTATCAGATAAAGCCGGAATATTTGCTTTATCCGATACCTTATAACGAGTTGCAATTAAATGACCAGCTCAAACAAAATCCAGGTTATTAATTATCATATTAACAAAAAGACCTTTACTTTTGTAGTAGAGGTCTTTTTACTATTAGCACCATGAATACACAACGTATTATCAAAAACTTTATATATACCGTCGCAGGAGGTATCCTGTCTCTCGGAACGACTGGTTGCAGTGGCAACAAAGCGGAAACGACAGACAGTTTTTCCACTTTGGAAGCCCAGTTTTCCAACCCTTCACCCGAGTACCGTACAGCCCCTTTTATGGTTTGGAACGGAAAAGTTACAGAAATTGAAATCGACCGTATGCTGAAAGACTTTAAAGATGCAGGCTGCGGAGGTGCGTTTATCCATCCCCGTCCGGGCATGATCACGGAATATATGTCGGACGAATGGTATTCCCTCTACCGTTATGCCGTCGATAAAGGAAAAGAGATGGGACTGGACATCTGGATTTACGATGAAAACTCCTATCCCAGCGGCTTTGCCGGAGGACATGTTCCCGAAGATATGCCCGAATCCTACAACCAAGGACAAGGACTTGAGTTGACAAAAACAGATCTTCTGCCTGACAAGACAGACGAATATTTCATCATCCTTAAAAAAGAAGGGGACAAATGGGCAGATATCACGAACGCCCTGAGCCAGCATAAAAAAGCAAAAGGAGAATATTACCTCTACAAAAAGACCTATTTAGGCAAATCAGACTGGTACGGAGGGTATTCTTACGTAGACCTGCTCGTACCCGGTGTGACTGAAAAGTTCATCGACCTCACGATGAAAGGATACGAAAAAACAATAAAGGACGAATTTGGCAAATCTGTTTTCGGTATCTTCACAGATGAGCCCAACATCAGCAGTCCCGGAGGCTTGCGCTGGACACCAGACTTGTTCGAAGTATTCCGGAAACAGTGGGGATACGATCTAAAACCACTACTTCCCCTTCTGGACGAAGAGACGGGCAATTGGAAACAGGTACGTCATAACTATATGGAAACCCTGTTGCAAATGTTTGTCGACCGCTGGTCCAAACCTTGGCACCACTACTGCGAGACGAACAACCTGAAATGGACCGGACACTATTGGGAACACGGTTGGCCGCAAATGAACGACGGACCGGACAATATGGCAATGTACGCCTGGCATCAGGTACCCGCTATCGACATGCTGTTCAACCAGTTCGACGAAACCAACCCGCAAGCACAGTTCGGCAATATCCGTGCAGTAAAAGAATTGCGCAGTGCCGCCAACCAAACAGGTTGTAACCGTACCCTCAGCGAAACTTATGGTGGTGGAGGTTGGGACGAAACTTTTAAAGATTTCAAACGGTTAGGCGATTGGGAGTATGCACTCGGGGTCAACTTCATGAACCAACATTTAGCCCATATGACACTAACAGGAGCACGCAAATACGACTATCCGCCGGTATTCACCTATCATTCTCCCTGGTGGCCCGACTATCGCGAACTGAATGACTATTACGGACGCCTTTCATTTGTTATGAGCAAAGGCATCCAGAAAAACGATATTTTGGTTCTGGAACCCAACTCGACTTTATGGAGCTATTACGTCCATGCAGGAAGTTCCCCGAAACTCATGGAGATAGGAACCAATTTCCAAGCTTTTGTTACAACTTTGGAAAAGAACCAGGTAGAATATGACCTCGGTTCCGAAAACATCATCAAAGACCTCGGAAAGGTAGAAAACGGGCGTTTCATCGTCGGCAATGCCTCCTACTCGACTGTCGTTCTGCCTCCCATGATGGAGACCTTAAACAAGCCTACCTTCAACCTCTTGCAACAATTTGTAGAACAAGGTGGACAGATCATAACCTTCTCCGCTCCCACCCGGATAGACGGGGCTGTCAATGACGAACTGGCCGGACTGTTGACCGGTACAACCGTCACATCACTCCCGGAACTATCCAAAGATGTAATCGCCCGGTATTTCTCTTCCGATAACTTCAGGATTACTTTCAACAGTGGTAACCTGTATCACCATCGTCGCCGGTTTGCAGACGGAGAATTGGTTTTTCTCGTCAACTCTTCTATGGATGAAGTTGTTGACGGCACCCTTTCGACGCAGGGAAAAGCCATGTTGGAAATGGATGCTCTGAACGGGGAAATCTATACGTATCCGTCTTCAAAAGAAAAAGGCATACTAAGTACATCTTTCCGGATCGAACCGGCAGGAAGCCTCTTGCTTTACTGTTCTGACAAGAACCCTAAAAACTATCCGGAACGCCCCGGAAAAGCGGGAAGCAGCCCGGTGACGGCAACAAGCCGGACCACCGTCAGCCGTTTACGCGACAATGCTCTGACAATTGACTTTTGCGATGTTACGGTTAAAGGAAAGACTTACAAGAAACAACATTTCTCCCGTGCCGCCGATATCGCCTTCAAAGCGCACGGATTCACCAACGGCAATCCTTGGAATACCTCCGTACAATACAAACGGAATATCCTCGACCGCGACCACTTTAAGGATGGCGGCTTCACGGCCTCCTATCATTTTACGGTAAACGATGCTTTCGACTATTCCGGTATCAAACTGGTTTCCGAACGCCCCGAACTATTTACCGTAAAAATCAACGGAAATCTCGTGAACGCTCTTCCAGGTGAATGGTGGCTGGACCGTTCTTTCGGCGTTTATCCGATAGGCGGACAGGTGAAAAAAGGTAGCAATACGGTAGAACTCAGCATCAACCCGATGCGTATTTTTGCAGAGATAGAACCGGTCTACATCATCGGAAACTTCTCGGTCGTACCCGAACAAGAGGGATGGAGCATCGGTGCACCACAGGAATCGTTCACACTGGGTAGCTGGAAAGAACAAAAGCAACCGTTCTACTCATGGGATATGAGCTATAGCAAAGAATATACCCTCGATGACCTTACAGGCAGATATGCCGTCAAACTGAACAAATGGAACGGGACGGTAGCAGAAGTATACGTCAACGGACAGAAAGCCGGTATGATCGCCTTCGACCCCTGGCAACTGGATGTAACATCCTACCTGAAAGAAGGCAGCAACACGATCGATGTACATGTGATCGGCAGTTTGAAGAACCTGTTAGGCCCGCATTACCGGAATCCGGCTCCCGGCCTGGCATCTCCCTGGCATTGGAAAAACGTAGACAAACCAATATCCGGAAAAGAATACCAGATGATGGATTACGGGCTGATGGAAGATTTTGAATTAATTCATTAAACATACACGAAAAGAGGGTGCGTGCTTTTCCGGAAAAGCATGGCACCTTTTTCAAAAAAGGACGGCAGCATGAAAAATAGACTTTTAAACATTTGTATCTTATGTATGGTTTTTCCTTTCTTTCTACAGGCAGCGGACACACATTCCGTTTATAACCTGCGATGCGAACAGGAAGAAAACCCGTTAGGAATCGAAACAGGACAACCTTGTTTCAGCTGGCAGATACAGGCACAACAACGGAACTTCGAACAATCGGCCTGGCAGATATTAGTGGCCGATTCTCCGGAAAAACTACAGGCCGGCAATGGAAATATCTGGGACAGCGGAAAAACGCTTTCTTCCGCCTCGATCCTTGTTCCTTTCAAAGGAAAAGAATTGAAAGCAGGACAGACCTACTACTGGAAAGTAAGGAGTTGGGATAAGGAGGACAGCCCTTCCCGCTGGAGCTGTATCCATACCTTCGGCATGGGGCTTCTTTCGGAAAAAGACTGGAGCAATGCCAAATGGATTGCACTGGAAAAAGACAGGAAAGACGAAATCGTCACGATAGGGCTGCACGGACTGGCCAACGTGGACCGGGAACTCAAAGGCAAAAAGATCGGTATGTACCGCCTCCCCCAATTCCGAAAAGAATTTACGGTTCAAAAACCGGTAAAACGAGCGACCGCCTATGTCTCCGGACTCGGACATTTCGATATGTTCCTGAATGGAGAGAAGGTGGGTAACAACTTTCTCGATCCGGGATGGACAAAATATGATAAATGTGCGCTGTATGTCACTTTCGATCTGTCCGGACAGCTAAAGCAAGGCGGAAACGCAATAGGCGTCATGTTGGGAAACGGCTTTTTCAATATCCCGCGGGAACGTTATTTCAAACTGCTTGCTTCATATGGCGCTCCGCGCCTCTTGATGAAAATACAAATCGAATATGCAGACGGCAGTACGCAGGACATCGTAACCGGCACAGACTGGAAAACAACCGAAAGCCCCGTTACCTACAGCAGTATTTACGGCGGTGAAGATTACGATGCCACGAAAGAACAGACCGGATGGATGCAACCCGGTTTCGACGACCGTACCTGGAACAAAGCCCTCGACACAGGCTGGAAAACCCGGCTCCTCTCCCAACGCTCCGCACCGCTGACCGTACGTGACCGAATCCCCACCGTCCGTCTTTTCAAGACCCGGAAAGGACAATGGGTGTACGATTTGGGACAAAACTTTTCCGGCATCATACGGCTTTCCCTGCATTCAAAGGACACGCACCCGGTTAAGCTCTATCCGGCCGAACTGCTGAATCCGGACAGTACCGTAAACCAAAGCGCGTCCGGCGCTCCTTTCTGGTTCGGTTACACACCGAAAGGAAAAGGTATTGAAAGTTGGCAACCCCAGTTTACCTACTACGGTTTTCGTTACGTGCAGGTCGAAGGTGCTGTTCCCGCCGGACAATCCAATCCGGACGGACTACCTGAAATAACGGAAATCACCGGTCTTCATACTTGCTATTCGGCCGAAGATGTCGGCAGTTTCCATTGTTCCAAACCGTTGTTCAATCAGACATACGAACTGATCGACTGGGCGATCCGCAGCAATATGGCAAGCGTGCTAACCGACTGCCCGCATCGTGAGAAGTTGGGTTGGCTAAAAGAAGCGCACCTGATGCAATACTCCGTACAATACCGCTACAACCTGGCACGCCTGTACGAAAAGACATTCAACGATATGCGCTCCACACAAGCAGCCAACGGCATGATACCGACCATTGCTCCCGAACTAGTCGAATTCGAAGGAGGCTTCAAGGATACGCCGGAATGGGGAAGCACATTTGTCATCAGCCCTTGGTACATCTACCAATGGTATGGCGATACGCGCCCGATCGAAACCTATTATCCGGATATGCAACGCTACATCGACTACCTTTCCTCGAAAGCCGATAACCATATTATCGCCTACGGCTTGGGAGACTGGTTCGACATCGGTCCGGAAAGTCCGGGAGAATCGCAACTGACCTCCAATGGCGTAACGGCAACGGCTATCTACTATTACGACGTCACCCTGATGGAGAAAATGGCAAACCTTTTAGGGAAGCCGGACGATGCACGCAAGTACCAGGAACTGGCGGCCCGGATCAAACAAGCCTTCAACCGGACTTTCTGGAACCCGTCCACCCGTACCTACGACCGCAACAGCCAGGCGGCAAACGCCGTCGCACTCTACATGGGACTGACGACTCCGGAAAACAGGCAGCAGGTATTCGATAACCTGATAGCCGATATCCGCGGACGCAACAACGCCCTGACGGCAGGCGACGTCGGCTACCGCTATGTCTTGCGTGCCCTTGAAGCCGGTGGCGCTTCGGATGTCATTTACGATATGAACTGCAAGTACGACACACCGGGATACGGTTGGCAACTGGCACACGGAGCTACTGCTCTCACCGAATCCTGGCAGGCATACGGCTTCGTATCGAACAATCATTTTATGTTGGGTCATCTGATGGAATGGTTGTTCAGCGGCTTAGGAGGCATCCGTCAGAAAGAAGATTCCTTCGGGTTTAAGCATATTGTCATCAAACCCGAACCGGTCGGTGATGTCCGCGACGCACAGGTTTCCTACGAATCGCCTTACGGACAGATTGTTTCCGACTGGAAAGACAACGATAAAGAATTTATCATCCGAGTGGAAGTACCGGCAAACAGCAAAGCCTCCGTCTATCTCCCGTCTGCCGACACGAAACAAATAACCGAAAGCGGTGTACGATTGGAAGATGTCCCCGGAATCAGTTGCAAACAAGAAGGAAATCGGTATGTCGTAGCAACAACAGGTTCCGGTACTTATACTTTCAAAGTGAAGAAAAATAAATAATGAAGAATACCATGAATACAACAAAAAAGGAAGTTAAAGTCGGACTGATCGGAGTCGGATTGAACACCTATTGGAATCAATTCGAAGGGCTTCTCTCCCGATTGACGGATTACCAAAGAATGATAAAAGAACGTATGTCCGGCTTACAGGCAACCGTGATTGACGGGGGAATGGTAGACAGCCCGGAAAAGGCAGCCCGGACAGCAGAAGTTTTAAAAAGTGAAGACATAGAAATCCTCTTCATCTTTATTTCGACCTATGCCCTTTCCTCAACGATCCTTCCGATCGCCCAGCGCATCAAGATTCCGGTTATCCTGCTCAACATACAACCCGTAGCCGCCATAAATTACGATTATATCAACGGATTAGGCGACCGTGGAAAAATGACCGGCGAATGGCTGGCTCACTGCCAAGCCTGTTCCACTCCGGAATTTGCCTGCGTATTCAACCGTGCCGGCATCAAATACGACATCCTGACCGGTTACCTCGAAGAACCATACGTATGGAACGAAATCGAAAACTGGATCGATGCGGCAAGGGCCGTACAAGGGATGCGTAACAACCGGATGGGTATTCTCGGACACTATTATTGCGGTATGCTGGACGTTTACACCGACATTACCCGGCAATCCTTCACTTTCGGCACTCACATAGAGCTTCTCGAAATGTGCGAACTCAAAGCTTACCGGGATGCTGTAACGGAAGACGAACGAACAGCAAAACGTCTGGAATTTTCCATGAAGTTTGAAGTCGACCCGCATTGTGAAGAATACGAATTGGATCGTGCTGCCCGCACCTCTGTCGCACTCGATAAACTGGCCGAAGCCCACAACCTCAGTTCAATGGCCTACTACTACGAAGGTTGGAAAGGAAACGATTATGAAAATATCGTGACTTCCGTAATAGCCGGCAATACCCTGCTTACAGGACGCGGCATCCCGGTAGCAGGCGAGTGCGAAGTAAAGAACGTACAAGCCATGAAGCTCCTTTCTCTTTTAGATGCCGGAGGTTCATTCTCTGAACCGTATGCCATAGACTTCAATGACGATGTTGTTTTATGGGGACATGACGGGCCAGCTCATTTCGCCATTGCTGAGGGAAAGGTCAGCCTCGTACCGCTACCCGTATATCACGGTAAACCGGGCAAAGGATTGTCCATTCAGATGCGCGTCAAACAGGGACCTGTCACTTTTCTTTCCGTATGTGAAAATAATGATGGCGTATTTTTACTTATCGCAGAGGGAGAATCGACCGACGGACCCACCCTGCACATAGGAAACACGAACAGCCGCTACAGGTTCAGTTGCGGAGCCCGCACCTTTATGAACCGATGGAGTAAGGCGGGTCCTTCACACCACTGTGCAATCGGTATCGGACATGTTGCGGATAAACTAAAAAAGATAGCTTTCCTGTTAGACATACCTGTTATCCAGGTTTGTTAAAAGATAAGAAAAAAAGAGAGAGGCTCTTTATCTATCACGATCTTTTAGACACGGATTTCACGGATAAATTATTTTACTTCCGTGTAATCCGTACTTAAATTATGGCTATCAGTATGCAGGATTTTGTTTCGACATACCTCTCAGATAAATACCCTATGCGACATAAGAGAGACCTTATCTTTTATGGTGAGAAGATCCCCAGATAAACACCAGTAGTCGTTTTTATTTCCCAGTAA
>OKTP01000495.1_pt1 | contig 13584 bp, 10 predicted proteins | sample 1606291 | NCBI WGS metagenome assembly OKTP01 (sample SAMEA3879558, study PRJEB24766) | human gut metagenome | biome: human-associated habitat; feature: feces | place: USA | collected 1985/1987
TCGAGCGTTGAACCATTTTACGAAGAAACTGCCTTTGGTAACGGAAGAGGATGATATACCGCTTATCGGGAGAAGTACGGAAACGGCTATCCAAGCGGGTGTGGTGAATGGGATTGTTTACGAGATGGACGGATATATTGACGAGCTGAAAGTAAAATATCCGGATCTTTTGGTTTTTTTAACAGGCGGTCATTCGTTTTATTTTGAAAGACGACTAAAAAACTCCATCTTTGCAGACATTAATTTAGTGTTGACAGGATTAAACAGAATCTTAGAGTATAATGTTGAAGATTAATAAAGTACTAATAACAAGCGTTCTTATATTCATGCTGTTGCCTTTGATGGCGCAAAACAATACAAACTCGCCCTATACCCGTTTCGGGTATGGTGATTTGGGAGAACGTTCGTTCGGCGCAGGTCGAGCCATGGGTGGTGTCGGTTACGGATTACGTTCGCCGAAACAAATAAATCCGATGAACCCGGCATCATACAGTTGCATGGACTCCCTGACATTTCTCTTTGATTTTGGTGTAGCCGGTCAGTTGTCGTGGTTTGATGACGGAAATGCCCGTCAGAACGATATCAACGGAAACGTGGAATATATTGCAATGCAGTTTCCGATTCATCGCCGGATAGCCTTGAGTTTCGGTTTGTTGCCTTATTCTTATGTCGGTTATAAGTTTGGTGCTTTGCGTAACGACGAAGGAGTTACATTTACGGAAACTTATAACGGCTCAGGCGGTTTGAGTGATTTCTATGGAGGTGTCTCTATTGATATCTGGAAAAAACGTTTAGCCGTGGGAGCCAATTTCGGTTTCCTGTTTGGGAATATCAAGCATGAACAAGTTGTAATCATGAGTGGTGAAGGAACAGGAGCATATAATACGAACCGTAATCAGGAATTGAGGGTGCGTGACCTGAAAATGGATTTCGGATTGCAGTACACACATCCGTTAAGCAAGACGGAGAGTGTGACGTTAGGTCTTGTTTTTTCTCCTAAAAAAAGTTTGCATGCAAAATCCTATCAATTGACTCAGTCTTATACATCTTCTGGTTCAGATGGAGAAGTGCTTCAGTCTGATACTATCAGCGGGAAAGCGTTTGCGTTGCCAAATTCGTATGGAGTGGGGCTTTCTTATGTGAAACAAAATAAATTAACGTTAGCAGCCGATTTTTCCTATGAGGATTGGGGAAAAATGCCTTACTTTGGGGAGAAAGATAATTTCAAGAATCGTTATCGGGTAGCGGTTGGTGGCGAATATATACCGGATTATATGCGCAAATCATATTTCAGTAGGATTCGTTATCGCGCAGGTGTTCATTATGGCAATTCTTATTTGCGTATGAACCGGACAGATGCCAATCCTTCCGGAGACGGTTATAACGAGATCGGAGCAAGCCTTGGTCTGGGATTGCCGTTAATTGATAACCGTTCGTTGATTAACATATCGTTTGAGTATGTGAAAAAGAAACCGGAAGTGAAGATGAACATGATTGATGAACAGTATTTTCGTTTTACAGTGAATTATACGTTCAATGAAGCATGGTTTATGAAATTTAAGGTTGATTAACTAAATAGCTAACTTTAATAGAAATAAATATGAAGATCAAAGTATTATTATTGGCTTTCGGATGCTCTATGATGTCGTTCGGAGCTTATGCACAAAAAGGTGTGGATACTGGTACTCCGTTCGGTTCTGGTGAAGATAGCGTACGTTGTATTACCAATATCAGCTTATTTGTCCCTTATGCCAAAGCAGGGAATTTCAAGGATGCTTATGAATTCTGGTATCAGGCTTATACCGAATGTCCGGGAGCTCATAAGGATATCTACTTGTATGGTGTGAGGATCATGGACTGGAAAATCAATACCGAGAAAGATCCGGCTAAGAAAGCTGCTCTTATCGATGATTTGATGAAGGTGTATGATACGCGTGTGAAATATTTCGGTAATGACCGAAAGTATGGAAAGGATTGGATTATTGCTCGTAAGGCTGCTGATTATATCCGCCTTAAGGGAGATAATGCAGACCCGAAAGTGTATTATGCTTGGTTGGGTGAAGTGATCAATGAGTTTGGTGAAAACTCTGAAGCAATGGGAGTATCTTTGTATATGATGGGGTCTCACCGTCAACTGTTGGCTGATCCTAATTTCAAAGAGACTTATTTGGAGGACTATTTGAAATGTTCAAAGATCATTGCAACTCAGTTAGCCGCAGCTCAAGCAGCAAATAATGAAAAGGAGATAAAGAACCTGACTACCTACAAGTCTGCCATTGATGGTGGTTTTGCAGGTAGTGGTGCTGCCGATTGTGAAACGTTGCAGAATATGTATGCTTCCAAAGTTGAAGCTGCAAAGGATGATTTGCCTGCGTTGAAAGAAATCGTATCTCTGTTGAGACGTGTTCGTTGTCAGGAAATCGATGCTTTTTATACAGCTGCAGGTTATGCCTATAAACTGGAACCGAGTGCAGATGCCGCTCTGGGTATTGCAAAACAGGCTGTAAAAGCTAAAGATTATGATAAGGCTATCCAGTATTTTGAAGAAGCAGCCAATATGGAAACAGATGCAGTTTCAAAGGCTGAAGACTATTATCTGATCGGTGTACTGTTGTTCGAACAGAACAATATGTCAAAAGCAAGACAATATTGTCAGAAAGCAATTGAAACCAATCCTGATTACGGTGCGCCGTATATACTGATTGGCAATATGTATGCTAAATCTGCAAAATCTATCTATCCGAATGATGCCGTTTTGGCCAAAGCTGTTTACTATGCAGCTATCGATAAATTTGAAAAGGCAAGACAGGTAGATCAGAATGTGGCAGAAGACGCTGGTAAATTGGCTAATACTTATCGTGCTCACCTTCCTTCTACGGAAGAAGTTTTCATGCATCCGGATCTGGAAAAAGGAAAAGCTTTCAAAATCGGGGGATGGATTGGTGAGACTGTCACAATCAGATAATTATGATTAAGAACCGTTTTCTTTGTAAAACGAACGAACAAGGCATAACAACTATCTTTGCGGTAGTTGTTATGCTTCTTTTATTTACTGCCTCTTGTAATGGAGATAACAAGGAGGTTGTTGTGGTTGCTTTCGATCCTGAAACAACTTATACGTTGAGGACTACTGATTATACTACTCAGTTCTCCGATTCGGGGATTACACGCTATCGTGCTATCGCTAAAGAATTTTTGAAATTCGATAAGGCAAAAGAGCCGTTCTCATATTTTCCTGAAGGTATTTATGTGGAAAAATTCGATACTTTATTTAATATTGAAGCGAGTCTTAAAGCGGATACGGCTTATAATTATGAGAAGAAAGGACTATGGAAGCTGATAGGCAATGTGAGGGTTGAGAATCTGGAAGGGAAAAAATTTGAAACTTCCTTGCTTTTTTGGGACCAGAAAGAGGAAAAGGTCTATTCTGATAAATACATTCGGATACAAGAGGATGATAAAATCATAACGGGTATCGGATTCGAGTCGAATCAGAATATGACTCAATATAAAATATTTAATTCTCAAGGAGTATTCCCTGTCAGTGAATCGGTAACGACTGATTCAACCCAAAATATTGTTCCAGTAGATTCTATGCCCATAGCTGCCAACCCTGCTATGGAGACTGTTCCGCAGAAGCAACCGGCACAGAAGGAAAAAGTGGTTCCACGAAAATTGGTGCCGGCCGAGATGGATAAAACGAAGTAATGGGTGCACTTACATACATATTAATATCATTGGCTTTTTCTGCATTCTTTTCAGGAATGGAGATAGCCTTTATCTCTTCCAATAAGTTACGTTTCGAACTTGATAAAAAGGAAAAAAGCTTGACGAGTAAGATTCTGGATATATTTTACCGGAACCCGCATCAGTTTATATCTACAATGCTGGTCGGAAACAATATAGCGTTGGTGGTCTACGGTTTGCAGATGGCGATTATACTGGAACCTCTTATTGCTCGTGTGGTAAATAACGAGGCACTGATTGTTTTGACTCAGTCTATTATCTCGACTATCCTGATATTGTTTACCGGAGAATTTATTCCAAAAACTGTTTTTAAATTGAATCCGAACTTTTCGCTTACGTTGTTTTCGGTACCTTTGTTAATCATATATGTTGTTTTGTATCCGGTTTCTAAATTTTCTTCTTTGCTTTCTTTCCTGATTCTGAAAATTGCTGGTGTAAAGAATGTGACCGGTTCGACGCAACGGGCGCTGGGCAAAGTCGACCTTGATTATTTTATCCAGCAGAGCATTGAAGATGCGCCTCAAAATTCGGATATGGATACGGAGGTAAAGATTTTTCAGAATGCACTTGATTTTTCGAATGTGCGTTTGCGTGATTGCATCGTTCCCCGTACGGAAATTGTGGCTTGCGATAAGACGGCTGCTCTTGAGGAACTACGTTCCCGTTTTGTAGAGACTGGACTTTCTAAGATTCTTGTTTATAATGAAAATATAGATGATATTGTCGGATATATCCATTCTTCGGAAATGTTTAAAAAACCGGAAGATTGGACACAAAGTATCCGAAGCGTCTCGATTGTTCCGGAAACGATGGCTGCCAATAAATTGATGAAAGTCTTGATGCAGGACAAGAAAAGTATGGCTGTTGTGGTGGATGAGTTTGGTGGAACTTCGGGAATCGTAACCTTGGAAGATTTGGTGGAAGAAATATTCGGAGAGATAGAAGATGAGCACGATATCAAGTCGTATGTAGCCAAGAAGGTGGGAGATGACGAGTATCTATTGTCCGGTCGTATAGAGATCGATACGCTGAATGAGAAGTTTGACTTGGAATTACCGGAGTCGGACGATTATGTGACAATAGCCGGTTTTATATTGCATTTTTATCAGAAATTTCCGAAGTTGAATGAAACGATTGTAATTGATAAATATTCTTTTAAAATCGTAAAAGTGACAGCTACGAAAATCGAATTAGTTCGTATGAAAGTAGTGAGTTAATTAAAAAAAAAGCATAAAAAGATGCGGCAATCTCTTTTTTTCGTATCTTCGTGCCCTTAAAATGTGGAATAATAAACTTTAAAATAGATAAAGATAAATGGCTACGCTGGAAAAAATCAGAAGCAAAGCAGGACTGCTGGTACTCGTTGTGGGGGTGGCATTGTTCGCTTTTATCATCGGTGACTTTTTAAACTCCGGTTCTACTTATTTCAGACAATCGCAGGAGACGGTTGCGGAGGTAGACGGAGAAGTTATTAAAATTCAAGAATTTCAGGATCGTGTAGACGAAATGACTGAAATGTACAAAATGCAGACAGGTTCCACCAGTCTGCCCGAAGAATACCAGACTCAAATCCGTCAGTCTGTATTCGATGGTATGGTTCAGGATATCGTTTTGAATGAAGCAACTTCCGAGTTAGGAATGGGAGTAGGTCCGGAAGAACTGTTCGATATGGTTCAGGGTGAAAACATTTCTCCGATGATCCAACAGATGCAGATGTTTGTGAATCCGCAGACAGGTGCATTTGACAAAACTGCATTATTAAATTTCTTAAAGACTATCGATGACGATAATATTGCCAACTATCCCGCTGACCAGCAGGCACAGTTGTTGCAGGGGCGTCAGTTCTGGATGTTCTGGGAAAAGAATATCAAACGTCAGCGTTTGGAACAGAAGTATACAACTCTGTTGAGTAAGGCTGTTTCTGCTAACAAACTGGATGCAAAAGATGCTTTCGATGGCTCGGCTGTAAGCTCTGATATCGTTTATGCAATGCAATCTTATGCTTCTATTCCTGATTCAACTATACAGGTAAGCAAGAGTGATATCGAAAAGCTGTACAATCAGCGTAAGGAGTTGTTCAAGCAGAAAGAAGGAAAAGTAATCAAATATATCGCTGTCGATATCCGTCCGAGCAAAGAAGACTACGACAAAGCAAGTGCTGAAATCGAATCTTTGAAGAGCGAGTTGGCTACTTCTGAAAAAGTGGCTGATTTGGTGACGGAAAATTCTGAAATACCTTATATGGACGCTTTCTTTACAGAGAATGCATTGGATCCTGAAATGAAGCAATTTGTAAAGACTGCAAATGTTGGTGACGTATACGGCCCTGTTTTTGAAAACGATAAATACAGATTGTTTAAGTTGGTCGATAAAACCGTTGCTCCTGACTCTGTGAAGGTCAGTCATATTATGTTGGCAAATATAGGCGATGAAGCTGCTATCAAAGCAAAAGCCGATAGTTTGTTGAATGTACTGAAGAAAGGTGGTGACTTTGTTGCCTTGGCAAAGGAATATTCAGCTGACCAGGCTGCTGAAAAAGGGGGTGAACTGGGCTGGTTTACTGAAGCGACAGCTTTGAGAGGTGTAAATGATGATTTCAAAAAAGCTGTTTTCTCGACTCCGGTCAATGACTATTCAATTGTAAAATCTTTGTATGGTACACATATCATCAAAGTTACCGATAAGACTACAAATGTAGACAAATACAAAGTAGCAGATATTGATATGACCGTATCTCCGAGTACAAAGACTTATGGTAACATCTATAATGAATTGAACCAGTTCATTTCAAAGAACCAGAATATAGATAAATTGGATGATGCCGCTAAAGAGGCCGGTTACAACTTGTTGTCAAATGTGACAGTAACTGCTAACGACCAGTTGCTGGGTTCTATCAAGAATTCCCGTCCGGTAATCCGTTGGGCGTTCCAGAACAACAAAGGCGATATTTCTGAAATTTTTGAATGTGACGATAAGTTTGTGATCGCAGCTATTCAGGGTACGTTGCCGGAAGGTTATCGTTCTTTGGAATCTGTTACTCCGATGTTGAAATCAGAGTTGATCGCTCAGAAGAAGGGTGAAAAGATCGCACAAGACCTGTCTGCTAAGAATCTGAGCTCTGTCGATGCTTATGCTCAGGCTATGAATTCTTCTGCAGATTCTGTTAAGTTCGTTAGCTTTGCAACACGCCGTATCGCAGGTATCGGGGTTGAGCCGAAGTTGAATGCAATGGTTTCCTTGGCTCAGAAAGATCAGTTGAGCGCTCCGGTTGTCGGCAACAACGGTGTATATGTGTTCAAGGTATACGAACAGAACAAGGACGCCAAGAATTATGACGAAGTTGCTGAAATCAAAGCATTGGATGCTTCTAATGCTTACCGTTTTGGTTTCCAGGCTATTCAGTCATTGGTTAACAAAGCTGATGTGGAAGATAACCGTATCCGCTTTTATTGATCGTTGAACTGTTTGCGGCAGGAGAGACTGCCGTCCATTATAGGGAACCGCCAATCGCAACCGATTGGCGGTTTTTTTATATCTTTGCATGAAAGAAACACAAGAAGGATCATGAATGAGAAAAGACGTTTATTGGGAATGACTTTGGATGAACTGAAAGGAGTGGCTTTTGAAGCCGGACTTCCAGGCTATGCAGCTAAGCAGATGGCTGACTGGCTGTATAAAAAAAAAGTGACTTCTATTGCAGCGATGACGAATATAGCCTCGGCGAAACGTGCCTTGTTGGAGAAAAACTTTGAGGTGGGGGCCGTACCTCCTTCCGACTTGATGAAGTCGGTGGACGGGACGATCAAGTATTTGTATCCTGCCGGTCCTGGTAATTTTGTTGAATCCGTGTACATCCCGACGGAAGACAGGGCGACATTGTGTGTTTCCTCCCAGGTCGGATGTAAAATGAATTGCCTTTTCTGTATGACCGGTAAACAGGGGTTTACCAAGAATTTGTCAGCTAATGAGATTCTGAACCAGATACAATCCTTGCCGGAAACGGAAGAATTGACTAATATCGTTTTTATGGGAATGGGCGAACCTCTAGACAATGTGGATGAACTGTTCAAAGTATTGGAAATCTTGACCGCCTCTTACGGATATGCCTGGAGTCCGAAGCGAATCACGGTTTCAACTATAGGGGTAGCCAAAGGGTTAAAACGGTTTCTTGAAGAGAGCGACTGCCATTTGGCTGTCAGCTTGCATTCGCCTTATCCGGACGAACGGCGATCTTTGATGCCGGTTGAAAAGGCTTTTCCTGCGTGTGATATTATCGAGACGATCAAGCAATATGATTTTACGCATCAACGTCGTGTTTCATTCGAATACATTGTTTTTAAAAATTTGAATGATGATCTTCAACATGCGAAGGCTTTGGTTTGTTTATTAGATAAAGTCCCCTGCAGAGTCAATCTGATCCGTTTTCATGCAATCCCTAATGTGTCGTTGGAAAGTTCGGACTTGGCAAGAATGGAGGCGTTCCGGGACACGTTGAATGCAGCCGGTATCGTTTGTACGATCCGAGCATCACGAGGAGAAGATATATTTGCCGCATGCGGGATGCTTTCTACGGCGAAGAAACAACAAAAAGAATAGAAATGGTTTCTTTTGAGGGAAAAGAAGCTATATTTGTATAACAAAAAAATAAACGGGTATGAAAACACATTCTTTATTGATCAGCTTTTTAATGCTTCTTGTCATTATGGGAGCATGTAGTTCGGGCCCAGTGATGAGAAATGCTACCGGTTTCGCCTATGAAATTGTTGTGACGATGGATAAAGCTGACTGGGATGCTCCTGCCGGAAAGGCTATCAAAGCCGAATTGACTTCCGATATTCCAGGATTGCCACAGGCTGAACCTGCCTTTAAGATCACCTATGTGACTCCTGACCAGTTTAACGGTTTGTTAACATATGTGCGCAATGTTTTGATTGTTAGGATAGATAAGTCTCAGTATACGAAAGTTTCACTGAACTATGAGAATAATCGCTGGGCGAAAGGTCAGGTAGTGATGACATTGACAGCTCCTGACGATGCAGCCATTCTTGAATACGTAAAGGCTCATCCGCGGAACATAGTGGAATTTTTTACCAAGTGCGAAAGAAACCGTACGATCGGACAATTGGAGAAGGAACATAGTCCGGTGGTTATGGATCACGTGAAGGACCGTTTTAACGTCATGTTGAGTGCTCCGGCAAATATGACCTATTTCCGTGACACGACCGGCTTTTTCTGGGCTTCCAATAATGCCAATACTGGGCGTACGGATATTGTTGTCTATGATTTCCCATATAAGGATGCTGATACTTTCACAGCCGACTATCTGATTGCAAAACGTGACTCTGTCATGAAGCTGAATATGCCGGGGACGTTTCCCGGATCTTATATGGCTACGGATACAGCTTGGGTAACTTATAATCCGGCAACGGTAAATGGTAAATATTGTGGTGTGTTGCGCGGTTTATGGCATATGAAAGGCGATATGATGGGAGGACCATTTGTCAGTCATGCACGTTTGGACGAAAAGAACAACCGGGTTGTAGTCGTTGAAGGCTTTGTATTCGCCCCGGAGACGGATAAGCGCAATTTTATCCGCCGTGTCGAATCAGCATTGTATACCTTGCGTCTGCCTGGTGAATTTGAAGAAACACAGGTAGAGAAACTGGATGTTCCCGAAGAAAAGTAACAAAAGAGTTGTGGTTTGTGATTTATGATTTAGAGCAGCGATGGAATAAATCATAAATCATAAATCATAAATCATAAATCAAAATATATGGAAGAACGATTGGTTAAGGTGGGCATAACCCACGGAGATATAAATGGTATCGGTTACGAGGTGATACTGAAAACATTGTCGGATACTCGTATAGCCGAACTTTGCACGCCGGTCATTTACGGCTCGTCGAAGATTGCCGCTTATCACCGGAAGGTCTTGGAATTGCCTGCTGTGAATTTAAGCATCATTGCACAGGCTGAAGATGCCGGGGCAAACCGGGTGAATATTATCAACTGTGTGGATGACGAGACTAAAGTAGAGTTGTGTCAATCTACAACTGCTGCCGGTGAAGCCGCTTATCTGGCTTTGGAGGCTGCCGTTACCGACTTGAAACGCGGTGCGGTGGATGTATTGGTAACGGCTCCGATCAATAAGCACAACATACAGAATGAACAATTTCATTTTCCCGGTCACACAGAATATCTGGAACAATGTTTCGGTGGTTTGGGAAAAAAGGCATTGATGATTCTGATGAAAGATAATCTTCGCGTTGCCTTGGTAACGGGACATATTCCATTAGCACAGGTCGCATCAAAGATTACCGTTGAAGATATTGTGTCCAAATTGCGTATTTTTAATCAGTCACTTAGGCAAGATTTCGGAATCGTGCGTCCCCGTATAGCTGTCCTTGCTTTGAATCCGCACGCTGGAGATGCCGGATTGTTAGGTAAGGAGGAAGAAGAAATCATTATTCCGGCTATCCAGGAAGCAGAGAAGAAGGGAGTAATGTCTTTCGGACCGTATGCTGCTGACGGTTTCTTTGGTTCGCAAGTGTACGATAAATTCGATGGTGTACTGGCTATGTATCATGATCAGGGCTTGGCTCCGTTTAAAACGCTGGCGATGGATGACGGTGTTAATTATACGGCAGGTCTATCAATCGTACGGACTTCACCGGCTCATGGTACGGCTTATGATATTGCCGGCCAGAATGTGGCCTCTGAAGAATCTTTCCGCCAGGCCCTATATGCTGCATTGGATATTTACCGGAATCGTATCCGTTATCGTGAGGCAACAGCCAACCCTCTGCGCAAGCAGTATTTCGATAAAGGAGGTGACAATGAAAAGCTCGACTTGACAAAAGAGGAAGACGAATAACCAGAAGCCCGGAAGTCATTTGAATACTAAAAAACCATTTCCTGCTTTATGGATAAAGCAGGAAATGGTTTTTGTTTTTTGTCCGTAGTCGAAAAGTAAGAGAGAGGTATTTTTGTTGTAAGAGCCTGTTTAGTCGTTCGTTAGTTGAAGTTGTGTCATTCTTGTATTTTACTTAAGTATATAGTTGTGGATATGAGGCGGAGAGAGAGAATGCCCAAACTGAATCAGGACGAGAGTCCTTTTTACCGCCATTTTTTTTTTGATAGGAAAAGTTTGTGTAAGTTTGCGGTTTCAAAAGGATATTAAGTATTATGTTTAAGGATAAAACGATTGTGTATACATCAGGAACATTCGATATGTTCCATTACAACCATCTTCGGATGATAAATTATGCCCGCAGCCTTGCGGATATTTTGATTGTGGGGGTGAGTACGGATGAATTGGTGTCTTCTTATAAGGCGAAGCCGATCATTCCTTTTACGGAACGTCTGCAAATCATCGAAGCATTGAAAACTCCCGATATTGTCATTCCACAACATACGTTGGATCATTCCGAAATAGTCAAAAAGCTGAATATCGACGCTTTTGTCGTGGGAGACGATTGGTATGGCAAGTATGATTATTTGAAAGACTTGGGCGTTCAGGTATTCTATTTCCCTTACGGGACAGGAGTGTCCTCTTCCAACTTGAAGAAAACGATCCATGATTCATATGAAGCGAATTTGAAGTCTCAACGGCAATCCAAACCTGAATCTGTTAAAGGCTTCGGTGAAAAAGAATAAGGGTGATGATGGAAAAAAGGGTATTGATTACCGGAGGGACGAAGGGGATAGGCAGAGCGGTTGCCGAATGTTTGGCAAAAGCTGGCTACAGCCTGATTTTGACTTATGCTTCGGATAAAGAAGAGGCTCTTCGGGTGGCAGACGGTTTGCTGCAGCAATACAAAGTGGAGGTTCTTACGCTTCAGGCCGATATTTCCGATCGGAAATCAATCGAAAAGATAGAATCATTTCTAACCGGGTGCTCTATGCGCTTGGATGCGGTGATCTTTAATGCCGGCCTGACCTGTCGTGACTCGTTTGAGGATTTGGATATAGTAGAATGGGAACGGGTGTTTTTTGCCAATGTGCATTTCCCTGTCTTCCTGTTGCAACGCATTGTCGGTTTGATTAATAAGGGAGGAAGCATTGTCTTTACCGGTTCTCTGATGGGGATACAGCCCCATTCGGTTTCACTGGTGTATGGCGTGACGAAGAGTGCCGTGCATGCGTTGGTGAAGAATATGGTGAAGTTCCTGGTTCCGTATGAGTTGCGTGTGAATGTTGTGGCTCCCGGTTTTGTGGATACCGAATGGCAGAAAACGAAACCCGCTGAAATACGTCGTAATATAGAGAACAAGGTTTCATTAGGGCGTTTCTGTGATCCGGAGGAACTGGCGGAAGTTTATAGAATGTTAGTAGAAAATAGTTATTTTAATGGCGAAGTGATCGTCGTCGATGGCGGTTATTCGTATAAATAGAAGATAAATGAGCGACTTGGATAAAGAGTACGAGGCTTCGTTGAAGTCGATAGAAACAGAAAATAAGATTGACCGGATTTTTTATCGTCCTATCGGTTTTCGTATTGCCCGTATGTTAAGGGGTACAGGTATTACGCCTAATATGGTGACTGTTGTCTCTATTTTTGTAGGGGCGGCAGTCGGTTTCTTTTTTTATCATGATGATCTGATTTACAATGTTTGCGGTATCCTGTTGCTGGTATGTGCAAATATCCTAGACTGCGTGGACGGGCAGTTGGCCCGCCTGACGGGAATCAAATCGGCGATCGGTCGTATCTTGGATGGTTTTGCCGGGGATATCTGGTTTACGTGTATTTATGTCGGTTTCGCCCTTCGTCTGTCTCATGATTACGGAACGGACTGGTTCTTTGCCTTGGCGGTTCTTTCCGGTTTGTCACATTTGGTACAGGCGAATATCACGGACTATTACAAGACACTTCATTTGTATTTCATCAGCAAGGATAAAGGTGCGGAGTTCCAGTCGCTGGAACAGGTACGTGCCCGCCATAAGGAAATGAAATATGGTATCAATAAATTTTTCTATTTCCTCTATCGTGGCTATACGCTTTTGCAGGTGAAAGCTACTCCGTCCTTGCAGGGTATGCTTCGCAGCTTGCATGCACGGTATGGAGATGATATTCCGGAAGATATCCGTATCCGTTTCCGCAAGCAAAGCAAGGAACTGATGCACATGGTAGACCTTTTGACTTTTAACGGACGTACGATCGTGATGTTCGTCGTGGTTCTGGTCGGTGAGGTTTGGGTTTATTTCTTGTATGAGATAATCGTATTGAACATCGTTTTGTTGCTCGCCATGAGAAAGCATGAACAGATGTGTGCAACATTCTATAAATAAGAATTTATGAAAGAGAGCGTTGTAGACATACATGATTTACAGGAAGCTGCCCCGTTCTTTAAAAGTCGTTTCGGCTCTTTTCTGGGGAAAGTGCTGATCAAATGGTTGAGTATCGATAAGGTAAACAAGGCTCATGCCCATAACTGCCATTTGCGGGGAGCGGAGTTCACAACGGCCTTGCTGAACGACCCGTTGATCGATATTAAATATGATCTACATAACGCCGAGGTGCTGGATCATCTGCCCGAAGGCGCTTTCGCTACTGTTTCGAACCATCCTATCGGATCGATAGACGGGATTATGTTGATCGATATATTCGCTTCACGCCGTCCGGATTTCAAAGTAATGGTAAACGGCGTATTGACCAAAATCGGGGCCATGGGAGATAATTTCGTGTCCGTCAAGCCAGACTCCAATAACCAGGGGGCTAATCTGAAGAATATAAACGGGGTCCGTATATCCCTGCAACAACTGAAAGAGGGGCATCCGATGGGTTTTTTCCCTGCCGGGGGGATCTCGATGTATAATAAGAAGACGAAGAAAATACAG
>OKTP01000509.1_pt1 | contig 13340 bp, 12 predicted proteins | sample 1606291 | NCBI WGS metagenome assembly OKTP01 (sample SAMEA3879558, study PRJEB24766) | human gut metagenome | biome: human-associated habitat; feature: feces | place: USA | collected 1985/1987
TTAAGCCTGTAGCTAGCGTTCATCCTGAGCCAGGATCAAACTCTTCATTGTAAAAATATTATTTTTCAACACTTAAGTTGATAATCTGCTCAAGAACCAAATCTATCAATAATCTATAATTGACGGTTTCTGTTTTCCTACACATTATATATAATATAACATGCAGACTTGTACTACTTGTTTGTTTATCTATAATCGTTTCAAAGAACTCTTCTTTATGTGCTTTCGTTTGAAAAGCGGGTGCAAAGGTAAGAGATTTATTTTTAACCACCAAATGTTTTCAAAAGTTTTTTTGAACTTTTTTTCAGGCGGTTGGTTGCATGCTCCAAAAGGTCTTATCCCTTCTCGCTCCCTTAGCCCGGCTAAGGTAAGATATCGGGTGCAGAATCCTTTATAAAGGAGAAACTCTCCTACGTTTGTCTCACCAAGTCAGTCACACACTGTTTCAGTGCCGCATCTCTCTCGATTGCGGGTGCAAAGGTAGGCGGTTTCAACCTAACTGCCAAACATATCATCTGATTTTTCTTACACTTTTTTGAAACTTGTTTGTAACACGCTGATTTACAACAGGACATCACAAGTACTTTTTGAAAACAACAGAACAGGAAGAAAATCGAATATACATTATTATATTAAAAGCGCGTATACGAACACAAGAAAAGTCTTAAATATACTCACGGTTTAATCCTGTTTTATAGAAAGAATAAACTAAAAAACAGGCACCACACGATAACTTATTATAGTATTTATATTACCTTTGAAACCATAAAACAAATAATCCAATAATATTAATTTAATTATGACCATACATCATCTTGCTATCTGGACCTTTAGGCTAGAAGAGTTAAAAACATTCTATACCACCTATTTTAAAGGGAAAAGTAATGAAAAGTATATTAATCCTCAAAAGGGATTCGAGTCTTATTTTATTTCTTTTAACGGAGGTGCTACTTTGGAGCTGATGAGCCGCACAGATATCCAACATGCCCCTATAGAGGAAAACAGACAAGGACTAACTCATTTTGCCTTTTCCTTCGACAGCAAAGAAGAAGTACTCCAAACCACGGAATTACTCCGTACCAAAGGATATATCATTGCAAGCGAGCCACGAACATCGGGCGACGGATATTTTGAAAGTGTAATACTAGACCCGGATGGAAATCGGATAGAATGTGTTTACAAATAGTAAAAAGAGCATTCTAAAAGTTTTTGGACAGGGAAAGTGTGCCAAAACAAAATCCAACTTACTAATGAATACTATTCAAGCACGGATGATACGAAAAAAGTAAATTTATTCGTATGAATCCATGCCTGAGAATCGTGATTACTTAAAATAATATAGAAAGATTGCAATACCTTCCAATGCCTTTTTAGGCTGGTCTTTAATCTCGATAGTAAATTTGATTTCAGCTTTTGCTACCCCACGCAGGTTCTGCAAAGAGTGCAAGCTTGCTCTCATACGGATACTTTGTCCCGACAAGACAGCCTGACCGAACTTCATCTTATCCATTCCATAGTTAATCATCATCTTCAAATTATTCACTTCTATAATCTGATTCCACATGTGCGGAAGCAAAGAAAGGGTAAGATAACCATGTACAATCGTGCTATGATAAGGACTTTCCACCTTCGCACGTTCTGTATCCACGTGAATCCACTGATGATCCAATGTTGCATCGGCAAAAAGGTTAATACGTTCTTGAGAAACTTCCACATAGTCAGAAACACCTATTTCCTGTCCCACTAATTTCTCAAAATCTTCATACGAATTAATTATTACTTTATCCATTATTCTTTATTTATAAGGTTAATTCTTTAACATAAGGGCAAAAATAGTAAAAATAACACTACCTTTGTCTTCATTCTTCATTAAAAATAAAATAAAGTGGATAGAATTCAATTTTATGAAATAATATACAGCATTGTCAAGGAGATTCCTGTCGGCTATGTCATGACTTACGGACAAATCGCTTATCTGGCAGGAGAACCCCAATATGCACGCATGGTAGGTTGGGCCATGTTTCATGCCCCCAAAGAATGGTGCCTCCCCTGCCACCGTGTTGTTAACAGCCAAGGAAGATTGGTTCCAGGATGGCAAGAACAAAAAGCATTGTTAGAGAAAGAAGGAGTTACTCTCAAAGCCAACGGCTGTGTAAACATGAAACTTCATCAATGGCAACCGGCAGACCATGAATAGTCCTTATTCACAACGGCAATAGGTATTGGCTCCACACCGGCATCTCGGCAAAAGCTGCTCACTCAGTTCATCCCGGTAGAACTCATACAGTTGTCTGTGCATCAAATCATATACTTCAGCCACCTGTTGTTCCACCAAGTCCTTGTCATTATAATAAGCTTGAAAAGGATCATTATACAAAAAATGCTTCCAATTTCTCACCACATTATCAAAATCTTTCCTGCTTTCTTCCGCTTCCCGACAAAGTGTTACCACATAATCCCAAGGCTGATGACAATACAGCTCCACATCCACAGGCTTTTTGTGGGACAAATGATACCCATTTTGTTCCATCACACTGAAAACAGTATCAGGAATACCATTTCCCGGCAACACTCTTCCAAAAGAAGTCAATATTTCCATAGCCATTCTGCTACGACAAGCATCATTATTACTGATTATCAATATATTCATCATAACACTCTCTACTTTATGCTTACTATTACATATATTATAACAATTCCCGTGCCATAAATGTTCGTACCGTATGTGTCTTCCTGTGAAAGAAATACATTTCGAACGGCCAATAAGTCATATAGCTGTTACCTATAAACACAATTTTCATCTCCATATCCCACTATCTTTTTACCAACTTGCGTGGATCACCACTCCAAGAGCATCCCAAACAAAACACCTCATTCATATCAAAACCTTCTGTCGATGCATCCTCATACTTAGGAATAACCTCCCCTTTATCAGATACATAAACCAACAATCTCTCCCCTGTAGCATTCTTCACATACATACCGGATATCTTGCACTGCGGACACAATAATTTTCTCATTCTGTTCATCTTTATTTAACTTTTATACATCACTTCATTACCCACTCAAGCAGGTAATACAAAAATAAACAAAGAAAAGATGCATATTGATTATTCCAATTTAATTTTTGTTATCTCGACACAAATACTCATCTTTGCACCCAAAATAGAAAATAACGAAATACAGATATGCTGCATCATTTCACCCGCTCCATTGCTCACATCGCATTGCCGGACAAGTTTACCTATCCTTTTCATTACACCCCTCACCCCCTATGTGTGATGGCGGCTGACGAAGTACAAGTCTATTTACAACATCAGGCTCAATGGCAAGATGAATTGCAGCAAGGCAAAATGTTCGGCGTACTGATTGTGCAAACCACAGAGGGCGAAATCGGTTATCTGGCTGCTTTCTCAGGCATTCTGGCCGGAAAAAATATCCATCCTTATTTTGTTCCTCCCATCTACGATTTACTCCAACCGGACGGATTCTTCAAGAAAGAAGAAGAACATATCTCCGCCATCAACCACCGCATACGTGAGCTGGAAGAGGATACCTCTTATCAGAAATGCCGACAAGCATTGGAAGAAGAAACAGCACGATGCAGCCAACTCCTTTCACAAGCCAAAGCCAAACTGAAGGCTGCCAAAGAACTGCGCGACTGCCGCCGTCAGACGGAACAACTGAGTGAATCCGAACAGGCTGCCATGATCCGAGAAAGCCAGTTTCAAAAGGCCGAACTGAAGCGTTTGGAACGTAACTTGAAAGAGCACCTATCCTCCTTGCAAAAAGAAACAGACACATACGTTTCTCAAATAGAAGCATTAAAGAATGAACGCAAAAGCCGTTCCGCCACTTTGCAACAGCAATTGTTTGAACAATTCCGCTTGCTGAACGCCCGCGGAGAAGTGAAAGATCTGTGCAGCATCTTTGCGCACACCGTCCATAAAATTCCCCCAGCAGGCGCCGGCGAATGTGCCGCTCCTAAGCTATTGCAATACGCCTATTCCCACCATTACCGCCCTGTAGCTATGGCCGAATTTTGGTGGGGCAATTCCCCAAAAGCGGAGATACGACATCACGGTCACTACTATCCGGCTTGCAAAGGAAAGTGCGAACCCATCCTAGGGCACATGCTCCAAGGGTTGGAAGTAGAAGAAAATCCATTGCTGGAAGACAATCACCGGACAACGGTGCTCGATATAATCTATGAAGACGATTATCTATTGATAGTCAATAAGCCTGCGGGTATGTTATCCGTGCCCGGAAAAGAAACAGCCGATTCCGTTTACAGTCGCATACGCCACCTGTACCCGGATGCCACCGGTCCGTTGGTAGTCCATCGCTTGGACATGGCCACCTCCGGTCTTCTGCTCATTGCCAAGACGAAAGAGGTACATCAAAATCTGCAAGCCCAGTTCAGCAACCGCAGTATCAAAAAACGCTACACCGCCCTTCTGGAAGGCATTGTGTCTGATGAGGAAGGAACGATTGATCTTCCCTTATGCCTAAATCCTTTAGATCGTCCCCGTCAAATAGTGGATAAAGAACATGGAAAGCCTGCCATCACACGTTACCGGGTGCTTGCCCGAACAGAATCGCAAACACTTGTCGCCTTTTACCCACTCACCGGGCGCACTCACCAACTGCGAGTTCATTCGGCACATTCCCTCGGACTACACTGCCCTATCAAAGGCGACGAACTCTACGGCAGCAAGGCCGACAGACTTTATCTGCACGCAGAGTCTCTGGAGTTTACCCATCCTGTCAGCAAGGAAAAAGTAACTATCGAGGTGAAAGCCGACTTTACGCAACAGTGGCTGCCCCAACCGAAGGCGGAACAATCCGTTTGATTCTTCCATATACGTAGATAAAGGCAGGAATCAAAAACAAGTCGGCAAAAACCCATGCAGTCGGATCACCGAAACAAACAGCAAAATATCCCCATGCCGGTACTGCAAACAGACTGACCAGCGTGCGGGCAATCATTTCCGATACCCCCGAAAGCATGGCAAGGTTAGTGTATCCGGCTCCCTGAATGGTATAGCGCAGAATGCAAAGCAGTCCCAATACCGGAAAGAAGATTACCGATATATGCAAAAACAGTTCCGTATCTTTCAGAATCTCCAGTTCGGATGCTTCTACAAATAGCAAGGCAAAGGTCTTTGCTCCCAACAGGAGTACCACAAACACAAAAGCGCAGTAAACCAACATCATCCATCCGCTAGCCTTGATACCCGCCCAGATTCGCTCAGGCTTTCCTGCCCCATAGTTCTGCCCGCTATACGTTGCCATTGCGATACCCAGACTCTCCAACGGACACATACAGAACATCTTGATACGCATGGCCGCCGTGAATGCTGCTACACATGCTGTACCTAATGCATTGTTAGCGCTTTGAAGCATGATGCTGCCAATGGCGGTTATGGAGAACTGCAACCCCATCGGCACACCGATATATAATAAGGTACGAGCCAGTGACGTTTGAAACTTACGTTCGGCAACAGTAGTTTTCAGTATTTCAAACTTACGCATCATATAGAAGTAACACAATCCCGCCGACACTCCTTGTGAAATGACCGTAGCAATGGCAGCACCTGTTACTCCCCAATCCAAAACAAGGATACAAAACAAATCAAGCAACACATTCAGTACTGTGGAAAACAACAGAAACCAAAAAGGTGTTTTACTATCGCCCAATGCCCTGATAATACTGGATAATAAATTATAAAAGAACGTGCAGGGCACTCCTATAAAAGTCACAAGCAGATAATAATACGCATTTCGGAAAATTGTTTCAGGAGTACGCATCACCTTCAGAATATCTGCACAGAAGAGACTGGTAACAATCGCTATCACAACCGACATTACTACGGCTAGTTGCAGACTGACCGACACCAGCCGCCGCATCGTGCCGTAATCCCTCGCACCGAACTTCTGTGCCACCGGGATGCCGAATCCCCCACAGCAACCGTTGCAAAAGCCAAGAATCAGAAAAACCACCGAAGTACTGGCTCCCACAGCAGCCAAATCATTTATACCCAAAAACTGTCCGACAATCGCAGCATCCACCAATGAATAAGTCTGCTGAAGCAAATTTCCCAATAATAACGGCAGTGCAAAATTAAAAATCAAAGGAAACGGCCGCCCTGATGTCATCTCTTTAGAAGTTGCCATAAAGTATAAGTATTGTAAATCGTGCGTAAAGATAGATGATATTCCACAATTATATGTATTTTTGTAACCACATTTAAACAGACAACCTCAATTACATGACACATATCAAGAGCCGCATCACCCGCGAAAAGAAAATAGTAGAACTGATGGTTCGCCTCTATTGCAAAAGGAAGGAAAGAAACCGGGAGTTGTGCCCCGCTTGTCAGGATTTACTAAAATATGCCCATGCCCGTTTGGAGCATTGTCCTTTCGGAGAAAAAAAATCCACCTGCCGTTTGTGTACCGTCCACTGCTACAAACCCGAAATGCGACAACGAATGCAAAGCGTAATGCGTTATGCAGGTCCCCGCATGCTTCTTTATCACCCTATTGCGGCTATCCGACATTTGATGGAAGAAACAGGCCACCTCTTCTTTACTCACACAAACTAGCTCAAGATATTTCATATTAGCAATCATTTTATTAATTTTGCAGCGAAATTAAGTTTACCACAAAAGCAAGACTAGATTTTCTTTATTTGAATGACAGGACGATTGTGGATTTTTTCTACACATGTAGCACCAATTCCACATTTTATTCATCGGCTGTTCAATGCCTAAACCTCTGATTATGAATAAAGGAAAATACTGAGTAGTCCCGTGGCACGCTGCTTGTAGTTCTGTTTGTGGCATCTTAACATTAACAAATTAAGGTATGAGACATTTTTTTACACACAAAGAAATCAAGCTGAAAAAAAAGAGAACAGCAATTGCAGTCATAGGTATTGGACTAGTATTAGGTATTTATTTTATAGTATCGCGTCGGCCGGCGCACCAACAGGAAACCCCGGTAGTAGCCATAGAACCAGTCACACGTGAAGACGTTGAAATCTATGGTGAGTATGTAGGTCGTATACGTGCCCAACAGTTTGTCGAAGTACGTGCCCGTGTAGAAGGTTACCTCGAACAGATGCTTTTTGCCGAAGGAACTTATGTCACAAAAAATCAAGTACTTTTTGTTATTAATCAGGAACAATATCGTGCCAAAGCCGACAAAGCACGTGCTCAGTTGAAGAAGGATGAAGCACAGGCATTGAAAGCCAAACGTGACTTGGAGCGTATCCGCCCGCTATATGAGCAGAACGCTGCCAGCCAGTTGGATTTGGATAACGCCATCGCTGCTTTTGAAACGGCCGAAGCCTCTGTTGCCATGAGTCAGGCAGACCTCGACCAAGCCGAGCAGGAGTTAGGCTATACCATCGTCCGTTCTCCGCTGGCAGGTCACATCAGTGAACGCCATGTTGACCTCGGAACACTGGTCGGTCCGGGTGCCAAATCTCTTTTGGCCACTGTCGTAAAGAGTGACACAGTACTTGTGGATTTCAGCATGACCGCTCTCGACTATCTGAAGAGTAAAGAGCGCAACGTAGAGCTCGGCCGTAAAGACTCTACCCGTTCATGGCAGCCCAATATCACTATCACACTGGCCGACAACACCGTCTATCCTTTCAAGGGACTGGTAGACTTTGCCGAACCGCAGGTAGACCCCCGTACCGGTACATTCTCCGTTCGTGCCGAGATGCCCAACCCCGAACGTGTACTGCTTCCGGGACAGTTTACCAAAGTAAAACTTCTGCTTGACGTAAGAGAAAATGCCGATGTCGTTCCTCTGAAATCTGTTATTATCGAAAAAGGCGGAGCCTATATTTATGTCATGCGCAAAGACTCCACTGTAGAGAGACGTTTTGTCGAACTCGGCCCCGAATTCCAAAACAATGTAGTGGTAGAAAGAGGTATCGCTGCCGGGGAAATGATTGTTACCGAAGGATACCACAAATTAAATCCGGGCATGAAAGTCAAAGTCAGTGATGCCGCAGAAGACAAAAAGCCGGAAGAAACCCTGTAAAAGAAGGGAAGTTACACATTCCAAATAAAAAAACATTATGAAAGTAAGTTTCTTTATAGACAGACCCGTATTCTCGGCTGTCATCTCTATATTGATTGTCATCGTGGGTATCATCGGACTTACGATGCTCCCCATCGACCAATACCCGCAAATCACTCCGCCGGTGGTCAAAATCAGCGCCTCTTATCCGGGTGCAAGCGCCCTAACCGTATCGCAGGCGGTTGCCACTCCCATCGAACAGGAGCTGAACGGTACTCCGGGCATGCTTTACATGGAGTCAAACAGTTCTAACTCGGGAGGTTTCTCGGCTACCGTCACTTTCGATATCTCAGCCGATCCCGACTTGGCAGCCGTAGAAATCCAGAATCGTATCAAGCTGGCCGAATCGCGCCTTCCTGCCGAAGTGATTCAAAACGGTATCTCGGTAGAAAAACAGGCAGCCAGCCAGCTGATGACCATCTGCCTCACCTCGACCGACCCTAAGTTTGACGAAATCTACCTGAGTAACTTCGCTACCCTGAATGTGCTTGACCTGATCCGTCGTATTCCCGGCGTGGGACGTGTATCAAACATCGGTAGCCGTTACTATGCCATGCAGATTTGGGTACAGCCCGACAAGCTGGCTAACTTCGGTCTGACCGTAGCCGACCTGCAAAATGCCTTGAAAGACCAGAACCGCGAATCGGCAGCCGGTGTATTGGGACAACAGCCTGTGCAAGGCTTGGATGTTACCATCCCCATCACCACACAAGGTCGTCTGTCCACCGTCAGCCAGTTTGAGGAAATCGTTGTCCGCGCCAATGCCGACGGTTCCATCATCCGTTTGCGCGATGTAGCACGCATCTCGCTCGAAGCACAGTCCTACAACACGGAAAGTGCCATCAACAATGGAAATGCTGCCGTATTGGGCATCTATATGCTGCCGGGAGCCAATGCCATGGAAGTAGCCCAGAAAGTAAAAGAGGCAATGGAAGAAATCAGCAGCAACTTCCCCGAAGGGATGAGCTATGAAATTCCTTTCGATATGACCACCTATATTTCAGAGTCTATCCACGAGGTATACAAGACCTTGTTCGAGGCCCTGATACTGGTTATCGCCGTGGTATTCCTCTCTTTGCAGAATTGGCGTGCAACAGTCATCCCGCTGGTGGCCGTGCCTATCTCGCTGATCGGTACTTTCGGCTTTATGCTGATCTTTGGCTTCTCGCTGAACATACTTACTTTGCTGGGGCTGGTACTTGCCATCGGTATTGTGGTAGACGATGCCATCGTGGTGGTGGAAAACGTGGAACGCATCATGGAAGAAGAACACCTGTCTCCCTATGAGGCCACCAAGAAAGCAATGGAAGGACTGACAGGCGCCATCATCGCCACTTCACTGGTACTGGCTGCGGTATTCGTCCCGGTCAGCTTCTTGGGAGGTATCACCGGACAGCTCTACCGCCAGTTCACCGTGACCATCGTTGTGTCCGTATTGCTCTCTACCGTAGTGGCGCTGACCCTGAGCCCGGTGATGTGTTCACTCATCATGAAGCCTAAGGACCCCAACAAGAAACCGAATGTCGTGTTCCGCCGCATCAACCACTGGCTGGCTGTCGGCAACCATAAATATGTGAAAATCATTTCACGCCTTGTGAAGCATCCGCGCCGGGTACTCAGCAGTTTTGGTGTTGTGCTCATCGCCATCCTGCTCATCCACCGCATCATCCCCACCAGCTTCCTCCCCATCGAGGATCAGGGATATTTTAAGATAGAGTTGGAATTACCCGAAGGAGCTACCTTGGAGCGCACCCGCATCGTAACGGAACGTGCTGTAGACTACCTGATGCAACAACCTGCCGTAGAATATGTGCAGAGTGTGGCAGGAAGCAGTCCCCGTGTGGGAAGCAGCCAGGCACGCAGCGAACTCACAGTCATCCTGAAACCGTGGGAAGAACGCGGCGAGCAGACCATTGACGAAGTCATGGCACAAGTCAAGAAAAGCCTGAACGAGTATCCCGAGTGCAAGGTTTACCTCTCCACTCCTCCGGTGATTCCCGGTCTGGGTAGCTCGGGCGGTTTCGAGATGCAGCTTGAAGCCCGCGGAGAAGCAACCTTCGAAAATCTGGTAAATGCGGCGGATACGCTGATGTACTACGCTTCCAAGCGCAAAGAGCTGTCGGGATTGTCATCTGCCCTCCAAGCAGATATTCCCCAACTCTACTTCGATGTAGACCGTGATAAAGTGAAATTTTCGGGTGTGCCATTGGCAGATGTATTTTCCACCATGAAAGCATACACAGGTTCTGTATACGTCAATGACTTTAACATGTTCAACCGTATCTACCGTGTGTACATCCAGGCAGAAGCTCCCTACCGCGAGCATAAAGAGAACATCAACCTGTTCTTTGTGCGCGGTGCAGACAATGCCATGATACCGCTGACCTCACTGGGTACTACTTCTTACACCACGGGTCCGGGTAGCATCAAGCGTTTCAATATGTTCAACAGTGCCGTGATTCAGGGCCAGGCTGCCGACGGATACAGTTCCGGTCAGGCTATGGAAATCATGGAGCAAATTGCCCGCGAACACCTTCCCGACAATATCGGAGTGGAATGGAGCGGACTTTCCTTCCAGGAAAAACAAGCAGGCGGGCAAACAGGTCTGGTACTGACACTGGTATTCATGTTCGTATTCCTGTTCCTTGCCGCCCTATACGAAAGCTGGATGGTTCCGGTTGCCGTATTGCTCTCCCTTCCGGTAGCTGCCTTGGGCGCTTACCTCGGCGTATGGGGATGCGGACTGGAAAATGATGTTTACTTCCAAATCGGATTGGTGATGTTGGTAGGACTTGCAGCCAAAAACGCCATCCTGATTGTGGAATTTGCCAAGGAACAAGTAGACCGCGGCGTTGATGTGGTTCAGGCAGCCATGCATGCTTCCGAACTCCGTTTCCGCCCTATCCTGATGACTTCACTGGCATTCATCCTCGGTATGTTGCCGATGGTTATCGCCAGCGGTCCGGGTTCTGCCAGCCGCCAAGCCATCGGTACGGGTGTATTCTTCGGAATGATTTGCGCCGTGACAGTGGGTATCTTGCTGGTACCGTTCTTCTTTGTTCTGATTTATAAGATGAAAGCAAAAATGAAACGCTAATAATTGAAGAGTTATGAAATTGAAATCTACATTATTATATATAACTGCGGCAACACTCACATTCAGTTCCTGCCAGATAGGGAAACACTATACGCGTCCCGAACTGAACTTGCCGGAGCAACTGGACTCTACCCAACAAGATACGCTCACCATTGCCGAAATGCAGTGGTGGGAAATCTATACCGATACCACACTCCAAAATCTGATAGACAAGACACTGGAGCACAACAAAGACATCAAGATGGCTGCCGCCCGTGTCAAAGAACTGGCTGCCATGAAACGAATTGACTTTGCCAATCTCTTTCCGCAACTGAACGGAAGCGTGTACACTCAGAAGGAGGCTTCCAATTATGGAGGCGACAAATACAGCAACGACCCCGAAACAGGAGCCAAAGCCACTGTCAGCTGGGAAGTGGACTTGTGGGGTAACCTCCGCTGGGCAAAAGACAAAAGTATGGCTGACTTTTTGGGAAGCATAGAGGCACAGCGTGCACTGAAGATGAGCCTGATAGCAGAAGTAGCTCAGGCTTACTTCGAACTGGTGGCACTCGATAATGAGCTGGCTATTGTCAAGCAAACCTTAAATGCGCGTGAAGAAGGTGTCCGCCTCGCCAAAATCCGTTTTGAAGGCGGTCTCACTTCCGAAACGTCCTACCAGCAGGCACAGGTGGAATATGCCCGTACTGCCACATTGGTCCCCGACCTGGAACGCAAAATCTCCATCAAGGAAAACGACATTGCTTTTCTGGCAGGCGAATATCCCAAACAGATAGAACGTTCCATCATGCCCGATGAAGTGAAGTTGCCTGAAAGTCTTCCCATCGGATTACCGTCCACTTTGCTGGAACGCCGTCCCGATGTGCGTCAGGCAGAGCAAAGGCTGATAGCCGCCAATGCTGCTGTAGGCATCGCCTATACCAATATGTTTCCGAAATTGTCGCTCACTGCTCAATACGGGCTGGAAAGCGGAGAGATGTCCGACTTACTGAAATCACCCATCCACTACCTGAGTGCCAATCTGCTCGGTCCCATCTTTGCCATGGGTAAGAACCGCGCCATCGTAAAGGCTAAAAAGGCCGCTTATGAACAAGAGTGTTACAATTATGAGAAATCCGTACTGACTGCTTTCAAGGATGCCCGTAATGCGATTGTCGACTTCAACAAGATAAAGGAAATCTATGAATCACGGTTGCAGTTGGAACGCTCTTCCAAGACAAACATGGAACTGGCGCAATTACAATATATCAACGGAGTAATCGGCTATCTGGATGTGCTCGATGCACAGCGTAGCTATTTTGACGCACAGATTGGCTTGAGCAATGCCATCAGAGACAAACAAATCACCATGGTGAGACTATATAAAGCTTTGGGAGGAGGATGGCAATAAGCCATCCTTCTTTCATTTTTATGCTGCTTTACAAACAGTTTACCACATCTTTTTCCCGCTCTTTGGGAGTCACCGTCAGCTTCACCAGTTTTTCCCCTCTCCACTCCGCTTCCACGGTGGTCTGCCCCGGAGCATGCAGTTTGAAGTGCACATCCCATCCGCGAGGCCATGCCGGAAAAAGCAAAATCTTTCCATTCACCTCCTGCAACAGCATCTCCTGCATCCCCATCATGCCGGCATTCCCTTCATTCAAATCAGGTGTCCACGCGTCATTAGTCTGTCGGAAAGCCGGGAAACGATAAGGACCGTCGGAGAGTCTTTTCAAAGTCAACTCGGACGCCTGCTCCGTCAGTCCCAGGCAGGCAGCCCACACATTGTCCAGCTTCTCCCCGGTCTGCGCACGACACTTCTGCACATCCCTGTCAAACAGATACGTGTTACGGGCTGTTTCCAGTCCCTCCCTGCCCACTCCGTATATTCTCCACGGAAAGACAGGGAGCAACTGGGGCGTACCTGCCTCACCTGTCCGTTCCCACACCTCAGCCGGAAGAATCCTCTCTTTTCCTTCCTCCGTCCGCAAAGGAATGGAAGGAATACGCGCCAGCATATCGGGTTTACATCCGTAGGCCTCCAGCACCGAACGGAGTGCAGCAATGGTCGACGACGGATTATATGCCATCTTATAGGTTGCCCCTGCCGAAGCCGGATACAGAACCAGCTTGCCTTTTCCGTCCAAATCGCTGTATCCCCGGCGGG
>OKTP01000525.1_pt1 | contig 13049 bp, 10 predicted proteins | sample 1606291 | NCBI WGS metagenome assembly OKTP01 (sample SAMEA3879558, study PRJEB24766) | human gut metagenome | biome: human-associated habitat; feature: feces | place: USA | collected 1985/1987
CGGTGATAAAAGACTGCAGCGGAATCACTTATTTTGGCGGTAAGAAAGAACAGACTGCTAAAAACACCCGTGTAAAAGCCCGTGTAAAAGCAGAGGCTTTAAGAGAGTTTATCGTGACGAAAGACAGAGTTCTTGTCATGGGTCATAAGATTGCGGATCCGGATTCGTTCGGCGCTTGTATGGGAATTTACAGAGCGGCGGTCAGCCTTGAGAAGAAAGCTCATATTATCGTGAATACGGTGACAGAGTCGGTTCGGCCGCTTTATAATGAGATTGTGGAAAGTCCGGCGTATGAGGATGATATCTTTCTGACTTCAGATGAAGCTATGGATTATATTACGGATAATACGATGGTGATCGTAGTCGATACAAATAAGCCGCAGATGACAGAATGTCCCGAACTTTTGAGGCGTTCCAGAATGACTGCCGTTTTAGATCATCACCGTCAGAGCAGTACGGTAATCGCAAATGCAGTCTTATCTTATGTAGAACCGTATTCTTCATCTACATGTGAAATGGTAGCCGAAGTGCTTCAATATATCTCTGACAGTATCAAAATCCCGGCTGTCGAGGCGGAGTGCATGTACGCGGGAATTATGATCGACACAAGGAACTTTATGAACAGGACGGGAGTGCGTACGTTTGAAGCGGCGGCATTCCTTCGCCGCTGCGGTGCGGATATCACCCGGGTAAGAAAGATGTTCAGGGACGATATGGAATCATACAGAGCGAAAGCAGAGGCGATGAGGGAGGCTGAGGTTTATAAGAATCAGTTTGCGATCGCAGTCTGCCCGGGCGATATTGAAAGTCCGACGGTTCTTGCGGCGCAGACCGCAAACGAGCTTCTTGATATCAGTGGGATCAACGCGTCGTTTGTATTGACGGTTTATCAGGAAAAGATTTATATGAGTGCGCGTTCGATCGACGAGGTAAATGTGCAGATTATTGCCGAAAAGCTGGGAGGCGGAGGTCATATTAATTCTGCGGGAGCGCAGTTTGACCATACGAATATGGAAGAGGCGATCAGCACATTGAAAGAAACGATAGACGATATGATTGAGAAAGGAGATATATAGATGAAAGTTATTTTATTGGAAAATGTAAAATCTCTCGGGAAAAAAGGGGAGATCGTTAATGTGAACGACGGATACGCAAGGAATTTTATCTTGCGAAAAAATCTGAATGATCTGAAACTTCAGAAAAATAACGAGAAAAAAGTGGCTCAGGAAAATCTTGACGCTGCGAAAGAACTTGCAGCGGAATTATCGGCAGGCAAAGTCGAGCTTGCGATCAAAGTCGGCGAAGGCGGAAGAACGTTCGGTTCTGTTTCCAGCAAAGAAATCGCGGTAGCGGTCAAAGATCAGATGCAGTTAGATATTGATAAGAAAAAAATCCAGTTGAAAGAGTCGATCAAGTCGCTTGGTACGCATATCGTGACAGTAAAACTTCATCCTGAAGTTTCGGCAGAGTTGAAAGTTGTTGTAAAAGAAGAAGCATAAGGAGTTCTCATGGAAAATATAGAAGCTGCCATGAAGCGGATACCGCCCCATAGTACAGAAGCCGAGCAGGCTGTACTTGGGGCGATGCTGATGAATAAAGATGCGATTACGGTCACATCGGAGATTTTGGCCGGACAGGATTTTTATCAGACGGCATATGGGATCTTATTCGACGCTATGACAGATCTGTTTAAATCGGGGCGTCCGGTAGATTTGATCACGCTTCAGGAATATTTAAAAACAAAAGACGTGCCTCCGGAAGTAAGCAGTATGGAATTTGCAAGAGATCTTCTCGTAGGAACTCAGACATCTGCCAACGTAAAATATTATGCGGAAATCGTAAAAGAAAAATCGGTTTTACGCAGTTTGATCAAACTTAACGAAGAGACGGCGAATGCGTGTTATCTTGAAAACGAGCCTCTTGATGAACTGCTTGAACGAACAGAGAAGCGAGTGTTTGAACTTGCGGAAAACGGGAATTCCCAGGAATACGTTCCGATAAAGCAGGTCGTATTAAACGCGCTGGATGTGATCGAAAAGGCGTCTAAGACGAAAGGAAACGTCACCGGAATACCGACAGGGTTCATCGACCTTGATTACAAACTGTCCGGTCTGCAAAGATCAGACCTTGTTCTTATAGCGGCGCGTCCGTCTATGGGAAAAACGGCGTTCGTGCTCAATATTGCGCAGCATGTAGCGTTTCGGCAAAATCTTGCGGTAGCGATCTTCAGTCTTGAGATGTCAAAGGAACAGCTTGTAAACCGTCTGTTTTCACTGGAATCGCATGTTGACGCACAGGTGCTGAGAAACGGAAACCTGACAGATACGGATTGGGAGAAACTGATCGAGGGAGCAGGCACGATCGGAAGCTCTCGTATGATCATAGACGATACGTCGGGTATCAGTATTTCGGAGATGCGCTCAAAATGTCGTAAATACAAATTGGAGCAGGGACTTGATCTGATCATCATCGACTATTTGCAGTTGATGAGCGGAAGCGGCGGACGTAAAAATGAAAGCCGCCAGCAGGAAATTTCGGAGATTTCACGATCGTTGAAAGGACTTGCCAGAGAATTGAACGTACCGGTGATCGCATTGTCTCAGTTGAGCCGTGCGGTTGAGCAGAGAACGGATAAAAGACCGATGCTTTCCGACCTTCGTGAATCGGGAGCAATCGAGCAGGATGCCGACGTATGTATGTTTATTTACCGTGATGATTATTATAATCCGGATACGGAGGATAAGAATATTGCGGAGATCATTATCGCAAAACAGAGGAACGGTCCCATCGGAACCGTCCGTCTTGCGTGGATGCCGCAGTATACCCGTTTCGGAAATGAACTGCGTCAGCAGCAGTGATTATGTAAATATGCTTTTTAATTTCATGATCGCGCCTGATTTAGAGGATTCTTTTCGCGCGGTCTGCTGTCTGCGGATGAGCATGTCCAGTTTGCGGAAATGTTCTTCCTGACGGCGTTCTTTTGCCTCAAGTATAAAATCCATTTCATGAATGACGTCAGTGGTGATCGTACTGCTGATGTCATTTTTTAATATGGAGTTGTTTTCATTCAGCGCTTCGCGGAAAACATCGCCTACGAGAGCACGCATTTGATCGATCGTATTAAGAGGAAGAAGAATATCTCCTGTTTCTGAAGTGACTGTCTGAAGTTGAGTTTTTTCTTTTTCGGGAGTTTTTAACTTAGATTTTTTTTCTTTTAATTCGGGAATGAGTGGTTTTAAGTCTTTTAAGAGCATTCCTTCGTTTTTGAGTTTTTTGATACAGCAGAAGAGCTGAATGTCATCTTTGGTGTAGTATCGATGTCCCATTTCCGTTCGCCCGATCGTCAGGTCGAGTTCTTCTTCCCAATATCTTAATACATGTGATTCGACATTGACCTGTTTTGCGGCTTCGGAAATCATAAATCTGACTTCACCCATTAATATGTGAACCTCCTCATTTTGCTTTTGAGGTTATTATAGCATAGACCATGACTTCAGAACGAAAAAATCGTTCGTCAAGTTCCTACAAAAAAACACCGCTCCACATAGGAGCGGTGCTTCTCTTTTGTGATCACTTTGCGATTTATATTACTCAGCTGAGATAGCGCCTGTCGGACACGCAGCTTCACAAGCTCCGCAGTCTACACAAGCATCAGCGTCGATCTCGTATTTGCCATCGCCTTCAGAGATAGCGCCTACAGGACATTCAGCTTCGCAAGAACCACAGCTTACGCATTCATCACTAATAACGTGTGCCATAGTATGTATCCTCCTTTTTTGAATTTAAAAAGAGAAACAAAGAAAGGTAGTTCTCTTTATTATCACTATTTTAATACAATGAGTTTGAATATACAAGTGATTTGTATGTTCTAAATTAAGAACCTAAACCCGGTCGAATTCTTCTGTGATCTCTTTTGAAGGTGCTTTTGTGAGCAGGCTTACAATGACGATCATAAGGCATGATACGCTGAAAGCCGGGAGCAGCTCATAAATGTTCCATACACCGCCGAGAGGACGTACGAGGTATTTCCAGATGAATACCATAGCTCCGCCTGAAATCATTCCGGCAAGTGCGCCCTGCCAGTTTGAGCGTCTCCAGAAGAGGGCAAATAATACGACAGGACCGAATACGGCGCCGAAACCTGCCCATGCAAAGGAAACGATGCCGAATACCGAACTGTTCGGATCACGGGCAATAAAAGCGGCGATTACCGCGATGGCAAGCAAGGTGAAGCGAGCTGCGTTCATTGCTTTTTTCTTGTCTCCCGTTTTGGCAACTCTGTCGCCGAAAAGGTCGGAAGATACGGCGGAGGATGCAGCCAAAAGCTGTGAGTCTGCCGTGGACATTGTAGAGGCAAGAATGCCGGCAAGGATCGTTCCCGCAAGTAAGGCAGGAAGAATACCGTGTTTACTTAACAAGTCGGCGATCTGCACAATGATTGTTTCAGAATCGGAACCTGTCAGAGTTTTTAAAGCGCCTACATCGCTCATTGCCAGACCGATCACACCGATCAAAACCGCAACTGCAAGGGAAATGACAACCCAGATTGTCGCAACGCGTCTGGAGAGCGTGAGTTTTTCTTCGTCCTCGATAGCCATGAAGCGAAGCAGGATATGAGGCATACCGAAGTAACCGAGCCCCCATGCGATCATGGAAATAATATTGATGATCGGATAAGGCTGTTCGACACCTGCAACAGGATCGTATGTAGTCATCATCGTCAAATATCCCGGAAGCGACTGTGCGTTCTCAACTACGGCAGGGATACCTCCGGCAATATTGATGCCGAATATAAAGACGATGATCAGGGCAACAGACATGATAATACTCTGAATGAAGTCTGTTGTTGAGGCGGCAAGAAATCCGCCAAGCGCCGTATACCCTACGATGACGATCGCACTTATGATCATAGCGGCAACATAATTAACCCCGAACAGGCTGGAAAACAGTTTTCCGCATGCGGCGAATCCGGAGGCTGTGTACGGTATGAAAAATATAACGATAAAAATCGCTCCGATAGATTGAAGGATCTTACGCTGATCTCTGTATCGGTTACTGAAAAAAGAAGGAAGCGTGATCGAATTGCCGGCTACGAGAGTGTAGCGGCGGATCCGTTTTGCTACGATCCTCCAGTTTATGTACGTTCCGATGGCGAGTCCGATGGCAGTCCATCCGGCGTCGGCAATACCTGTCAGATAGGCCAGACCGGGAAGCCCCATCAGAAGCCAGCTGCTCATATCGGAGGCTTCGGCGCTCATTGCCGTCACAAGAGGTCCGAGCTTACGCCCTCCAAGATAAAAATCGGTCGTATCATGGTTGTTCTTGGAACAACGGTAGCCGACATAGAGCATGGCGCCAAGATAAACAATAATGGCGATCATAATACAAATGTGTTCTGTTGTCATGTTTGTCACTCATTCCTTTCGCAAAATGTGCAATATATTGTAAAATTGTACCATAATAAGGGGATTTCTTCAAGAAATAAAAGTTTAGTAAAAATTCACATTTATTTTGTATGATATGGTGTATTATAAAAGGATAAAAGCGGAGGGATAAATTATAATGAAGAGAAAAATTACAGCAGCGGCGGCATTTGCATTGTGTGTGGCAATGGGAGTCTGCGCATGCAGTCCGTCTGAAAAGGAAGATACATTTACGGGAAAGGAAAAGGAAGAGCTTGCGTGGCAGCCGAATCTTGACCGGATTTCCCCTGAAGTATATGCAGATATCAGTAATCTTGACCTGAAGCCGGGGACGTATATATCAGTCATCGGAAAGAGAGAGGGAACGGCTTACTGGAGCGAAGTGCAGGCCGGAGTTGAGCAGGCGGCGGAAGACATTAATAAGCATCTGGGATATAAAGGGGAGGACAAGATAAAAGTTCTTTATAACGCTCCGGCAGACAGTGAGAATATTGACGAACAGGTGAATATCCTTGACGAGGAGCTGGCGCGATATCCGGATGTGATCGCTGTTGCAAGCGTAGCGGAAGATGCGTCGGCTGTTCAGTTCGATCTTGCGGCAGAAAACGGAATTGCAGTCGTGGCATTTGATTCGAGGAACAATTATCAGGGAATTCAGTGCACCTGCATGACGGATAATGTGGCGGCGGCAAAAGAAGGGGCTCGGAAAATGAGCGAGGCGATCGAAGAAAAAGGAGAGATTCTGTTGATCGCACAGGATTCTGTTTCGGGAACGGCAAAAGAGCGAACAAAGGCAGTGACAGAAGAAATTACGGCAAATTATCCGAATGTGAAGGTTGTAGAGACGATCTATATGGATCAGTTTGACGATCTTAAGATGCAGGCTGCAGCGGACGAACTCGGGGTGACGAAAGAGCAGCTTGCCGAGTGGACGGTGGAATCGTCCGGTCAGACTCCGGCAGATGAAGGGGAAGAAGCGATGTCGGAAGAGGTGCGCACGAAACTGGAAGATATTCGCGCTGTCGCGGACGGGATGACAGATGCGGATGTGGTTGCCCGTTATATGGAAAAATACCCGAACCTGAAGGGCTGTTTTGCGGTAAATGCCGATGCGGTTTTACTGGCAATGGATGCTTTTGAGACAGCAGAAAATGAAGAAGATATCGTGTTGATGGGATTTGATGCCGGAAAGGAACAGATCGCGGCATTGAAAAACGGAACGATAGATGGTCTTATTGTGCAAAATCCGTTCGGCATGGGATATGCGACAGTTGTGGCGGCGGCGCGGGCTGCGCTTGAGATCGGAAATGAGGCAACCGTCGATACAGGATATGTTTGGGTGGATAAAGAAAATATGGACGACCCGGACGTGAAGGGGATGCTTTACGAATAGTCTTCGTCAGGCGTAAGCGGATGCTTTACAAATAGTTTTCGTCAGGCGTAAGCGAGGAAACTCTGTTTTCCATTAGCGGGTAAAGAGTTACCCGCTCCGACTGAGTGAAAAGATAAATTCAGTGCCGACTCCTTCGGTACTTACTACATTAATATGCTCGTCATGAGCTTGAATAATTTCTTTTACGATGGACAGGCCAAGGCCTGTCCCTTTTTTATCTTTGCCGCGGGAAAGGTCTGATTTGTAAAAACGCTCCCATATTTTAGTCTGCTCTTGCCGCGGGATTCCGATTCCGTGATCTTTTACGGAAATAAATACTTTTTCGTTCTTTTCACTAACCTCTACAGTAATCAAAGAATCGTTTTCGCTGAATTTAATCGCATTATCGATCAAGTTATAGAGGACTTGCTGGATCTTACGTTTGTCTGCCAAAACAAAAACAGCATCAGGCATGAGAAGCAGTTCGATGGAAATATGTTTTTGGGTACAGGCAGATTCAAAAGATGCGGCGGTACTTTTCAGAACTTCCTGTATGTCAAAATCTGACTTGTTAAGAAGAAGTTCTTTTGTATCGAATTCATTTAATGTCAGCAGATCTCGCGTGAGGTCGGTGAGACGCTCTGTTTCAAACAAAATAATATTTAAATATTTTCCGTACAATTCAGGCGGGATCGTTCCGTCGGCCATTGCCTCAACATATCCTTTTATGGACGTGAGAGGAGAACGAAAATCATGAGAGACATTTGCGACAATTTTTTTTTGATAGTCATCCATATCTTTCAGTCTGACTGCCATGTAATTCAGTGAAGCAGAGAGATATCCGAGTTCATCATGAGTGTGTACCGGAATCTCATAGTCAAGATTTCCGATAGCGTATTGTTTTGCCGCTTCGGAAATCTGCCTGAGCGGACGATGGATGAAAAACTGTACGCCGAGGAGAAAGATAAGAGAAAGTGCGAAAATGACTGCTGTGGAGATGTATACCTGAGTCATGATCGGAGCGCATCTCTCTTCGATGGCAGAGACGGGACTGTGGATCAGAAGGTATCCCTTTGTAGAAAAACCTTGTGTCACAGGCGCCATAACGGTGATCATATCTTCGTCAAAATATCCGTGATATGTACCTGTAATATAGCGGTTTCCGCCGATTTCGGCAGGGTTGAAGTCTTTGATCCTATCAGGACATACAGTGTCTTCTAAACTGGAAGAGGTAAGTGTTCTTCCGGTACTGTCTACGAACCAGATAGAAGCGTTGAAGTACAGTCTCATTGCAGACAACTGTGACTGGACGTTATAGATGGAAGAATCGCCGGAGAAGTAAGATGGGAGATAATCATTGGCAACAAAAGTAGCTTCTCTGTAAAGCGTATGAGAAGTGTCTTCGGTAAGCTTATCTGTCACAAGCTGCTCTGTAAGCGTTGCAGTTGAGAATAGACATAAAAATCCAAATATGATATAAAGTGCAATAAATTTAATGTGCAGAGTGCTTCTCATACGCGGTAGTCTCCTGTTTATCTGTTATTTTGTCTCAAATTTATAGCCGATGCCCCATACGGTTCCTAATTTCCACTGAGGATGATCTTTAAGTTTTTCCCGGAGACGTTTGATATGGACGTCGACAGTGCGGGTGTCACCGAGATATTCATAACCCCATATACGGTCAAGGAGCTGCTCCCTTGTAAATACCTGATTCGGAGATGAGGCGAGACAGTATAAAAGCTCCAGTTCTTTTGGCGGCATTTCAACAGTGTTTCCGTCACAGAGAACAGAATAATTTGTCAGGTTGATGGTCAGTCCTTCATACTCGACACACTTTGGCTTTTCCGCCTGGGACGGTTCGTTTTTTATCGGATGATAACGGCGAAGAACGGCGCGCACACGCGCAATCATTTCTTTTGAATCAAAAGGCTTTAAGATATAATCGTCCGCACCGAGTTCCAGACCGAGTACTTTGTCGAATATTTCCCCTTTCGCCGAAAGCATAATAATCGGCACGCCTGATTTTGCCCTGATCTCCCGGCATACTTGATAGCCGTCGATGCCCGGAAGCATAAGGTCAAGAAGAATCAGATTCGGTTCGTATGTTTCAAATGTGCTCAAGGCGTCTTCTCCGTTAAATACTATTTTTGTGTCAAAACACTCTTTTGTAAGATAGAGAGAGATAAGTTCTGCGATATTTTCATCATCGTCAACGATTAGTATTCTTTGTTTTCCGATCATATTTTTCCTCCGTTTTATGGGTGAACCCGTTATCCGAGCTCAACGATTGTGACTCCGGCATCGCCTTCTCCGAACTCGGCAAGGCGGTATGATTTTACATGTTTTTGTCTTCTGAGATATTCGTGGATTCCTTTTCTTAAAGCTCCGGTTCCTTTTCCGTGAACTACGCGTACGCTGTTTAGATGCGAGAGCAGGGCGTCATCTAAATATTTATCCAGTTCGGCGACCGCTTCGTCTACTGTTTTTCCGAGCAGATTGATCTCAGGACTTACAGAAAGTGACTTGCTCATCTTGATCTTGCTTTTTGCCGTACGGTTCATCCGCTTCGGTGCGTAAGGCGATACTTCTTCGATAATTTCCAAATCGGAAATATTGACTTGTGACCGAAGGATTCCCATCTGAACTGTGACGTTGCCTCTTGCATCGGGGAGAGAGCCGATGGTGCCGGTCAGATTCATACTTAATACTTTTACAGATTCTCCGAGTTTGAAATCAGACGGTTTGTAAGTCTTTTTCGGTTTGTTTGTTTTCAGTGAAGCAGAAGCGGAAGTATCTTTGATCTTTTTGCGCAGACGCTCCCGTTCTTTTTCCATTTCAGCGGCGGAGATATTCTCCTTTCCGAATTTGTGAAAATTGCGGATCGTCTCGTCGGCAACTTCTTTCGCTTCTCTTAGTATTGCATTTGCTTTTTCATTTGCTTCACGGATGATGCGGTCACGTTGTTCTTCGAGCTTTTCCTGTTTTTGTACAGCCTGCCGCTTTAAAGTTTCGGCCTCTTTTTTATAAGCGGCAATTTCAGCCTGTTCTTTTTCGATCGTGCGTCTGCTTGCCTCAAGATCGCTTAGGAGATCTTCAAAAGAGACGTCTTGTTCACTCAGACGTTTTTTTGCATCGTCGATAATATAGTCGGGAAGTCCGAGCTTTCCGGAAATCGCAAAAGCATTACTTTTACCCGGAATACCGATGAGAAGCCGGTAAGTCGGCCGGAGATTTTCCACATCGAATTCACAGCAGGCATTTTCAACGCCCGGGGTAGAAAGGGCATAGATTTTCAGCTCGCTGTAATGGGTTGTTGCCATAGTGCGTATGTTTCGCTTATGGAGATGCGATAAAATAGCAATGGCAAGGGCCGCTCCTTCTGTCGGGTCGGTTCCTGCGCCTAATTCGTCGAAAAGAACGAGAGAACGATCGTCGACCTTTTTCAAAAAGGAAACAATATTTGTCATATGTGAAGAAAATGTACTCAGACTTTGTTCTATGCTCTGCTCATCTCCGATATCGGCGTAAACCTGTCGGAATACGGCGATTTCCGAACGGTCGCCTGCCGGAATATGAAGTCCGGCCTGCCCCATGAGGGTGAGAAGTCCGACCGTTTTTAAAGAGACGGTCTTTCCGCCTGTATTAGGTCCGGTGATGATGAGAAGAGAAAATTCATCGCCGAGAGATACGGTGATCGGGACAACTTTCTTCTGGTCGAGAAGAGGGTGGCGTCCTTCCCGGATACGGATACGTCCTTCTTCATTTAGAATCGGACGACTTGCGCGCATAGTAAGAGCAAGAGCGCCTCTTGCAAAAATGAAATCCAGATCGGTGAGAGATCGGTAGTCTGTTCGGATCTCTTCGATATATTGTGCGGCCTCTTCGCTTAAAGAAGCAAGAATCTTTCGGATCTCATCCTGTTCTTGTACATATAATTCTTTTAAGTCATTGTTCAGTTTTACAATAGCCATAGGTTCAATAAATAATGTAGAACCGGATGCGGACTGGTCATGGATCAGCCCTTGTACCTGACTGCGGTATTCGGCTTTGACAGGGATACAATAGCGGTCGCCGCGCATTGTGATCAGAGCATCCTGCAGGTACGTTCTTAAAGAACCGTTTACAAGACCTGAAAGTGTTGTGTGAACACGGTCGTTGAGATTATTCATGCTCCTTCGGATATGCTTTAGCGCACTGCTTGCGTCATCACTGATTTCATCTTCGGAAATGATGCATCTTTCAATTTCATTTGAAAGAGGTGTGAGCGGCTCAAGTCCGTCAAAATAAATATCAAGACAGTCGGCAAGATCTTCCTGCGTGTCATGCCGTCCGTATGACTTGGCCCGCGCAGTGTTTGAAAGAAGACGGCAGATGCGGAGAAGTTCCGCTGTATTTAGAGCGCCTCCGATCTCAAGTCGTTTGAGAGATTCTTCCACAGGAGCTGCGTCGCCGAAAGAAATCCGCCCCTTTTTAATGATCCTTGTAAAAGCGGCGGCGGTCTGTTCCTGAAGCAAATCGATCTTCGTAAGATCCGTTACCGGTTTCAGCCGTCGGCAAAGTTGTTTTCCGCGGAAAGAACTTGCCTCATTTTCCAACATGGAAATAATTTTATCAAATTCAAGTTTTATTAATGTTTTGTTATTCATAAATCTTCACCTGTCTGTAATGTTTGTATCCTCATTCTACTCTATTATCCGTATAAAGAAAAGGACTTTCAGGAAGTAAGAAAAACCTTTTCATAGAGGATTGAATCAGGTATACTAGAATTTGGAGGAAAATAAGTCCATGCCGAGTGATAAAGAACAAAAAAAATCGCCCGAAGAAGAGGCGGAAGAGAAGAAATATTCTTTTTTACAAGAAAAGATAAAAGGGAAACAGGGCAGCAGGGAAACGCTTATAAAACAATTTATCCGAATTGCGATCTATGGTCTGATATTGGGGATGTTTGCCTGCTTAGGTTTTTTTGCGCTTAAACCGTGGATGCAGCAATGGTTTGCGGGAAATGCAAAGACTGTGATGATCCCCGAAGATGAACAGGCAGCGGAAGATTCTGAGAAAAATCAAGAGGGAAAAGAAGATCCTGCGCTCGATGCGGAAAGTTATGAAGAGATGACCGCCGGGTTGAATGAACGTGTAAAAGAGGCGAGAAAAAGTATTGTTTCTGTATCTTCTGTATCTGAAAAGGCAGACTGGGACGGAGAGATGACAGGAATTTTGCAGAGTGTTACAGGTGTTATCGCCGGAGATAACGGTCGGGAATTTTTGATTATCGCCGACAGTTCGATCTGCACAGGCGCTTCTGCATGGAGAGTGACAATTTCCGATGGAAAAAGCTTCGATGCAGCGCTGAAAAAGGTCGATAATAACAGAAAGATAGCAGTGTTCGGCATCGGGAAACATGTCGTAGATGAGGATGACAGCGGATTGATCAAAGTAGCCGTTTTAGGTAATTCAAAGAAAGTGGCGCAGGGAGATGCAGTGATCGCTCTCGGAAATATATTTGGATATGCAGACGGAATGTCTTACGGCGTTGTCAGCGCATCGAATTATAAGGCGACATTTTTCGACGGAGAATGCGCAGTGATCGCGACAGACATTCCGGCAGAGGAACAAGGAACAGGCATGTTGTTTAACATGGATGGCGAAGTGGTAGGGATGATTTCTTCATCCGTATGGAACGACACAGGAAAAAATGTTGTGAATGCATATGGAATTTCAGATTTGAAGCCGATTATAGAATTGCTCATCAATGGGAAAAGCGTTCCATATATCGGAATTTACGGAACAACGGTGACGGAGCAGCTTGCAGAAGAACATAAAATGCCGTCAGGTATTTATGTGGCAGATGTTGATCCGGATTCACCGGCGATGGCGGCGGGAATACAAATCGGAGATATTATATGTGAAGCATCGGGAGAAGAGATAAAGGATATTGCCGCATACCAAAACATTGTGATAGGCTCGTCTGTAGGAGAAACGATGGAGTTTGTCGGAAAACGGCTCGGTTCAGACGGATATGTCAATATAAAATTTTCTGTCGTGACCACAGAAAAAGAAGAAGTTAAATAAAGAAGCGGGAATGAGAAAATAAGAAAAGAAGAAGTTTGGTAAGAAGCAGGAATGAGAAAATAGGAAAAGAAGAAGTTCAGTAAAAAGCGGGAATGAGAAAATAAGAAAAGAAGAAGTTCAGTAAGAAGCAGGAATGAGAAAATAAGAAAAGAAGAAGTTCAGTAAGAAGCAGGAATGAGAAAATA
>OKTP01000527.1_pt1 | contig 13014 bp, 10 predicted proteins | sample 1606291 | NCBI WGS metagenome assembly OKTP01 (sample SAMEA3879558, study PRJEB24766) | human gut metagenome | biome: human-associated habitat; feature: feces | place: USA | collected 1985/1987
ACATAACAATAGCTTTTTCACAACCGTTTAAGTGTGATTCTATATCTTTTCCACCCATAATCTGCGGGCACGGCAAATCCTTTTCTACATAAAGATATTTTGGCGACGCTTTTTCAAGCACAGCCTTTTCGCATTCATCCATCAGTACATCCATTCGGTAATTAAGCCTGATTCCCGCTCCTCCGAGATAACGCACTGCCTCGTTTCTGTTAAGTTTTTCTAATTCTATCATAGTATAACCCCTATACATTCAATGCAATCGGATTTATTTTTAAATACTGCAAATCATTTAATAAAAACTCTCTGTTAAATCATAAATTCAAAACCGACCGCATAGCTATACTTTATTATTGTAACACACAAAGCATAATAAAACAATACGGGTATTTATTTTTTAAATCAATCTTAAAGAAGCCGCAAAAGCGGCTCATTTGCTTAAAAAGTTGCATTTTTTCTTAAAGTATGTTATGATAAAAATGTATAAATATGTACCGAAAGGAATCAATACACTATGAAATACAACAGAATTAAAAAAACTTTGTGCCTTATTGCGGTACTTGCACTTATTCCTGCATTTGCAGTCGGTTGCTCAAACGATAAAAGCGAATCCGAAAATTCAAAAGCAACAGAAGCATCTTCCGCTGCCGTTGCCACAATTGACGAAGCAAAAGTCGGACAGCCTGCCGTATCCGCACTTGAAGATATGGGCATTGTTCCGTCAACCGTAGGTATTAATCCTTCTATAAATTACGACAACAATAAAGTAGGTTTCCAGCTTGACACTCCTAACGACGGCGACACTATTGCGATTATGCACACCTCAAAGGGTGACATAAAGCTCCGCCTTTTTGCGGACCAAGCGCCAAAAACCGTTACAAACTTTATTAATCTTGCCAAAGAGGGCAAATATGACAACACCATTTTCCACCGAGTAATCAATGATTTTATGATTCAGGGCGGTGACTACGAAAATGCCGACGGCACAGGCGGCACAAGCTCATACGGTGAAAGTTTTGAAGATGAATTCTGCGACAAACTCTTTAACATAAGAGGTGCGGTATCAATGGCAAACAGCGGTCCTGACACAAACGGAAGTCAGTTCTTTATCAATCAGACCACACCCGAAGCTTATAAAAACAACGGCGGTTTTTCTGCCTTTGAAAATCAGTGGGCAAACATTAAAGCACAGCTTGAAAATTATAAAGATTCCGAGCTTTTCTCCGCTTTTGTTCAGCAGTACGGCACATACTGCTACAACACAGATGTAATCAGTAATGACATCAAAAAGCTTTATGACGATAACGGCGGTAACCCATACCTTGACGGAGCTTACAACGCAGTTGACAGAGGTCACACCGTATTTGCACAGGTAATTGAGGGAATGGATGTAGTGGATTCAATCGCATCTGTAGCTGTTGACTCATCGACAAATAAACCTACGGAAGATGTAAAAGTAACTTCTGTAGAAATTACAACATATTCTGCCAATTAAGAGGATTATTATGAACGGAAAGCCTATTATTGCAATAATGTATGATTTTGATAAAACGCTTTGTACAAAAGATATGCAGGGATACGGCTTTATTCCGAGTCTTGGCATAACCGAGGAAGAGTTTTGGAATTACGCCAACGAAATCGGGCACAAGGAGCATATGGATTCAATCCTTGCATATATGTATGCAATGGTTAAAATATCTAAAGATAAGAACATTCCTTTATTAAGAGAAAAACTTGTTGAAACAGGCAAAAAAGTCGAACTTTTTGACGGAGTTTCAAAATGGTTTTCACGAATAAACAATTTCGGCAAAAAACTCGGCGTATGTGTCGAACACTATGTTATTTCGTCCGGTCTTAAAGAGATTATCGAAGGTACGGATATTGCGAACGAATTTAAAAGTATTTTCGCCTGTGAATTTCTTTACGATGAAAACGGCAACGGAATATGGCCGAAAACCGATGTTAATTACACAAATAAAACTCAATTTGTGTACCGCATAAACAAAGGTGTTCTTGATGTTGCCAACGATAACGACCTCAACAAATCAATGCCCGACGACAGCAAGCGTATTCCTTTTTGCAATATGATTTATATCGGCGACGGTCTTTCCGATGTACCGTGTATGAAAATGATGAAAGCATACGGAGGATATTCCATTGCCGTATATCAAAAAAAAGACGCAAAAGTAGAAGATTTATTACAGCGTGGCAGAGTTGATTACATTTACCCTGCCGACTACAGCGAAAACAGCGGGCTTGACAATACAGTCAAAAATATAATTCAAAAAATGGCAATAAGTGAAACACTTTACCGTGAATATTCAAAACAAAAGCACGAAATTAACAACTGATATTTTTCAAAGGGAATCCTTGACGGGTTCCCTTTTTATTATGCTACATTCTGTTTGTAAATATTTTGTATTTGTATTGCAGATTTTTGGAAAATAAGGTAATATATAATATATACAAGTCATTTCACACAAAACACATATTTTATTTATAAATTAATCTAAAAAAGTAGAAATTATGGTGAAAATATGAATGAATTTAAATCTGTTTTAAATGAAGTTAGAAAAGTTATTAACGGCAAAGACAGGGAAATTATTATTACAATGCTTGCTCTGCTAGCAAACGGCAATATTCTTATAGAGGATATACCGGGCGTCGGCAAAACCACTATGGCTCTTGCTTTTTCAAAGGCTCTCGGACTGAAGTACGGCAGAATACAGTTTACTCCCGATACTCTGCCGTCAGACATAACGGGATTTTCTTCTTTTAACAAAGAAAGCGGAAAAATGCATTTTAACAAAGGAGCTATTTTCTGTAATTTGTTTTTGGCAGATGAGCTTAACCGTACTTCAAGCCGTACTCAAGCGGCTTTGCTTGAGGCAATGGAAGAAAGGCAAGTTACCGTTGACGGACACAGTTATCAGCTTGAAAATCCTTTTTCCGTAATTGCAACCCAAAACCCTGTCGGTGCCTCGGGTACACAACTTTTGCCTGACTCTCAAACCGACCGTTTTACAGTAAGAATTTCAATGGGATACCCTAATTTTGAGGCTGAATGTCAAATGCTTATTAACCGCAGTCGGCAAAACCCTCTTGATAAGGTAAAACAAGCAGTTACTGTTGAAGAACTTATTAATATGCAAAACAATGTAAAAGAAGTTTTTGTAAGCGAAGATATGGCAAAATACATTGTAATGCTCGTAACAGCCACCAGACAGAACAGCCTTTTTGAAAGAGGTGCAAGTCCAAGAGCCGCACTTTCACTTAAAGATATGGCAAAGGCGGCGGCATTTGCGGACGACAGAGATTACATTGTTCCCCGTGACATTCAAAATATTTTTGTTGCTACCATAAGTCATCGTGTTATTTTGAGCGCAGAGGCAAACGCTAAAAAAATCAGCGTTACAAAAGCTCTTAATGAGATTTTGAGAACAACAAGACAACCCAAAATTTAGTGAGGGAAAAATGATAAAGAACATACTTATATATATTGCGGTTCTTGCAATATCATTTTCGTTTGCGGTTTTTTATTATGCCTGGTTTTCCAATTTTCTGCTGATTGTTGTACTTTGTCTGCCTGTTCTTTCATTGTTATGCAGTCTGCCTTTTATGATTTATTCGGCCGTCAAAGGTTTTTCTCTTTATGCTTCCAAGGCCATTTATGCAGGCGATGATGTTGTAATTAATCTTGCGGCAAACAACCGCAGCGGTCTTTTCTGCCCTTTGATTAAAGTTCTTGTTTACTCAAAGAACAGTTTTTGCGGCAAATCGAAAAAAACAGCGTTTAAATACAGCGGAATGATAAATAAGCCCGTAAATATTCCGCTTTCAAAAATCGGCAAAGATTGCGGATTAGTCGAAATACAAACAAGATGGCTTAAGATTTACGATATGCTCGGAATCTTTTTTATTCCCGTAAGGTTTAATACCGCGGCAGAAATACTTGTAATTCCTAAAACCGCAAATTGCAGCGAAGAAGTCCTGACGGGCAAACAAGCTATTATAGGATACAAAAAGAAAGCCGGAGGCGGATTTTCTGATGATTACGAAATCAGAGAATACCGTGACGGCGACAATCTGCGTAATGTTCACTGGAAATTATCTGCCAAAAATGATGATTTAATGGTTCGAGAACCGAGCCTGCCGATTTACAAGAATTTTAAAATTATGCTTATGCTTGGCGACAACCCCGAAAACAACAATAAAGTTTTGGCAAAATTTGCAGGCGTTTGCAAGAACGCAATAAAAAATGAAATTCCGTGTACGGTGTGTACTACCAAAAATGCAGGTGCATATCCCCTTACCCCTCAAACAAATATTTATTCCATATACAAAGCAATTTACACACGGCAAAATCTCGGTAACGCAGATACTTCAAATGCAGAAATTCACAGTATTTTTGCCGACTCCGAGGAGGTGGCAAAATGAAAAAATATTTGCTTTCCACTCTGGCAGACGGTATATGCGTAGTTCTTTTGTCGGTCTGCCCCATACTCTGCTATGCAAGCGCATTTTCGGTTAAACTCGAAGCTTCGGTACTGATTATGGCGGCTGTATTATTTTCAATTGTTTTCAGCCTGCTGTCAGCCTTTGTAAAAAGCAATTTGAAATATGCTTTATGTATGACAGTAATCGCTTTTGTGGCATTTTTGGTATTTGTCTTTGCAAATGAGCGTATTTTTGCACAGGCAAACTACGCAATTAACAAACTGCTTGAACTGTATTCGGTTTATCTTTCTGTTTACAGCAACATCAAATTTGCAAGTTATATAGCGAACAACGCTACAGGATTCTTTGTTTTGCTGTCATTAATTCTGAACGGATTGTTTTCTTTCTTAATATCACGAATTAAATCAATCAAAATTGCAGGACTTTTGAGCATTGCGTTACTTGTACCCTGCTTTGTACTTGTAAACACTTTGCCCGACCTTGTACCGCTGCTTATAATATTTACAGTTCTGTTTGCGCTTTACTTTTCATCACAGACAAGACAATTAAACTATGCACACAGCGGTGTAATAACTGCGGTTTGTGCCGTTATTTTGGCTGTACTCATTACTGTTTTGGCTGTAATAAATCCGGTTGCCGATTACGAAAGACCGAAGTGGCAGGACAATATGCTGAATACAGTACAAACTCTCACGGGAATGAAAACTTACAACGGCAGCGGCAAAATCTCATCCGCTCTCGCAGAGGTGGGCAACAGCCTTGAGCCTGAGGTGGATTTTTCAAATGCAGGCGCACTTACTCAAACAGGGAAAAAGGTTATGACTGTCACATCAAGTACAGACGGCAGAATTTACCTTAAGAGTATGGCATATGCAAATTACGAAAACAACAAATGGTCTGTGCTTACCGATGAGCAGGCAGACAACTATCCGCAGGATTATCAATCCTTTATTATGACTATTATGACGCAGTATTTCGAAGAGGCAGAAACCGTAACCATTGACACCGTAAACAAAGAAAATGTTATTTACACACCCTATTATCTTAATTATATCAACAACAATTTTTCGCCTGTATGCGATGTGTTCATAGCAAACACCGACAAGGCAACAAACTACACTATGTTTGTTATACCGTATTCCGAGGAAAATATTAACGACTTTTCACGAATAGAAATAAGTGGCACCTCAAAATACGATGATTTTGCACAATGCTATTTATCTCTGCCAAACGATACCAAACAGGCAATGCTTGAAATTGCCGAGCGCAACAATATTAAAGATTTATCCAAGAGTGATATTTCTCAAACGGTTGCGGCGGTTAAGGACTTTGTTTCACATTCCGCATCGTATTCTCTCAATACACAAAAAGTACCCGATGGCAGAGATGTTGCAGAATGGTTTTTAAACGATGCCGAAACAGGTTATTGTATGCATTTTGCAAATGCGACAGCTGTAATGCTCAGAGCGCTGGGTGTTCCTGCAAGATATGTAACAGGCTACTGCGCAAATGTAGTTGACGGCAAGGCGACAGTCACCTCAGACAATGCCCATGCTTGGGTGGAATACTTTGACGAACGAATCGGCTGGATTCCTCTTGACGCTACATCATCTGATTTTGAAGTGCCGCAAGCTACCGAATCAGTGCAAACAACAACGCAGGCACAGACAACCTCTCCTACCGTTCAGCCTACTACACAGGCACAAAATATTAAGCCTGTAAAAACAGAAGTAAAGGCAAAAATTTCAACACCTGCCATAATTGTTATAATTATTTTACTGATTATAGCTTTGGCAATCTTAAGAATTATTTTAATACGGTATTACAGAAAATACAGTTTTACTCACAAAGATTATAAATCAAGAGTAATCTGCATTTACAGATATTTAAATAAACTTTCCGTTCATTCAAAAGTCAGAATACCGAAAAAAATTGAAAATATCTGTACCAAAGCAAAGTTTTCCACGCACAATATTTCTGATGAAGAATATAAAATTGTTCTTAATTATGTATTAACATTCAGGAATAAAACAATCGGTAAAATGCCGATTGTTAAAAAGCTGTATTGCATAATAATTCTCGGTATATAAGTAAAAGCTGTACCCCGCAAAGGGATACAGCTTTTTGCTTTACCGCAAGATTACTTACAACCGCAACCCTGTTTTAACTCAAAACTCTGACAGTCTGTGCACTGACATACTGTTGGGTTTGATTCATGTGTACCAACCTTAATTGTTTCAAGTGAGCAGTAGTGTTCTGCCTCGTTGTTATGAGAACAGTTATTTACGGTGCATTTAATGCTACGGTTTACATAGGAGTTGTTCATCATTGTAAATCACCTCATACATTATTAGCGAACACTGCGCCGTTGCAGTTCTGTTCGCCCTCTTATTGTCTGCAAAACAACAGTAAATATACCTCACCAAATTCACACTTAATAATAAAATATATTGAGGTGATTTTATGACAGCGATTTCAACTGCCATACTGATTATTTTTGCGGTTATGGGAATAATATACTGCGTAAGGGAAATTACATATTTCCTTTATAAAAACAAAAATAATTGCTCAATAATTATTGTTACTCCGCTTGAAGGAGAAAATCAAAATGCCGAATTTATATTGCGAGGTGCGGCGTCAAGATTAAGATGGTTTTGTCGTGGCGGTAAAGACTGCATACTTTGCCTTGACTGCGATATGGACGAAGAAACCGAAAACATTTGTAAAGCCTTGTGCAAAGAATACGGATTTATTCGTATGATAAAAAAGACTGAACTTATACATCTTTTAAACGAATAATCGCAAGGTGTATTGTTAAAGCAAAAAAACAGTGCTATAATAATTATAATTGTGGCAAAATACCGCTGTATTTTTTAAGGAAACAGGTATGTTTTTATGGATGACAATACACTTTTACAGCTTGAAGGCTATGTTGAAAGCGTAGTTTACAGAAATGAAGAAAACGGTTATACCGTTGTTGAAATATCGGACGATGACGACTATATAACAGCTGTCGGCATTATGCCAAGGGTACATCAGGGCGACCTTTTAAAGCTCACAGGCAATTATAAGGAACATCCTAATTACGGCAGGCAATTCTCTGCCCAGGTCTGTGAGCTTTGCCGTCCGAGCGGTACAGCAGGGATTCTGCGTTACCTTTCTTCCGGTGCAATCCGTGGAATAGGCGCAACAACCGCACAAAGGCTTGTATCTGAATTTGGCGAAAAAACTCTTGATGTTATGGAAAACGAACCCGAAAGAGTAGCAATGCTCAAGGGAATTTCAAAATCAAAGGCAGAAGATTTTTCTCTGCAGCTAAAGCAAAGCACGGGTATCCGCTCGCTTATATTATTCCTCGGCGAATACGGAATAGGCAATGCTGCGGCTGTCAAAATTTTCACAGAACTTGGAACTTCCGCTATTGAACAAATTAAAGAAAACCCGTACATACTTTGCAACGGAGAGTTCGGCATAAGTTTTCAGACTGCCGACTTTATTGCAAAAAAGCGTGATTTTGACGAGCAGAGTACAGAGCGACTTCGTGCCGGAATTGCTTATATTTTAATACATAACGAAGGAAACGGTCATACCTGTTTGCCTTTTGAGGTTCTCTGCAAAAAAGCCGCAGATTTTCTGAAAGTTGACATAGCACTTATTGCTTCAACAATGCAGGAAATGATTTTTGACCGCTCGCTTATCAAAGACAATGTAAACGATAAAGAATTTATTTTTTCTCCTAACACCCACCTTTGTGAACTTTATATAGCCTCAAGAGTGAAAATGCTGCTTGGATTTGTAGCTGAACAAATTAAAAATATTGACACCGAAATTGAAAAATGCGAAAAAAATGACGGAATAGAATATGCCGCACTGCAAAAAGAGGCAATCACACAGGCACTCACAAAAGGTATGCTTGTGCTGACAGGCGGTCCGGGCACAGGTAAAACCACAACATTAAACGCTATTATTAAAATATTGCAAAACAACGGCAAAAAAGTTTTGCTTGCCGCACCGACAGGAAGAGCGGCTCAACGAATGAGTGCTTTAACGGGAGTTGAGGCAAAAACTATTCATCGTCTGCTTGAAGTAAGCTGGGACAAGCACGATAAACCTATTTTTAATAAAAACGAACGCAATCAGCTTAAATGTGACGCCCTCATAGTTGATGAGGTTTCTATGGTTGACACCTTTATTTTTGAAAGCGTTATGAAAGCCTTGCCTATCGGTTGCCGCCTTATACTTGTCGGCGACTCTAATCAGTTGCCGTCCGTAGGGCCGGGCAACATACTCGGCGACCTTACCGACTGCGGAATTGTACCGGTTGTAAGGTTAAACGAAATTTTCCGTCAGGCACAGAAAAGTCTTATTGTTACAAACGCACATAAAATAGTCAACGGCGAAATGCCCGTTCTCAATGCATCTGATAAAGACTTTTTCTTTTTATTAAGGAATAACAAAACCGGAATTTCTCAAGTAATCGTTGACCTTTGCGCACAAAGATTACCAAAGGCTTACGGTTACTCTGCATTTGACAATATTCAGGTGCTTTGTCCGTCAAAGAAAGGCGAACTTGGCACTGCCGAAATGAATTTCAGACTTCAAAAGGCTCTTAATCCAAAATCAGCCGATAAAGCTGAAATTGAAATTGCATCAAAAACATTCAGAATTGGCGACAAGGTAATGCAGATAAAAAACAACTACGATATAACCTGGATAAGAGATGACGGAGAGCAGGGTTCGGGAATTTTTAACGGCGACATAGGAATTATTGATTCTATCGACCGCAAAAGCCGTACGCTTATAGTTATTTTTGACGACAAGACAGCCAAATACACTTATGAATACGCAACCGATCTTGACTTTGCATATGCGGTCACTGTACATAAAAGCCAGGGTAACGAATTTGACTGCGTAATTATACCTATGTTTCAAGGGCCTCCTCAACTTTATTACAGAAATTTACTTTATACAGCCGTTACACGAGCAAAGAAAACGCTTGTGCTTGTCGGAAATCCAAAAACGGTAGAATATATGGTACAAAATAACCGCCGTACAAAAAGATACAGCGGATTAAAGGAATTTTTGCTGCGTGATGAACAGTTATATTAAAAGAGCAATGCTGTTTTTGCAGGACATAATTTTCACCGTAAAGTGCCCGTACTGCGAAAAAGTTATTGACAGGAATGACTACGCCTGTAAAGAATGTAAGAGTAAATTTCCGCAAAAAGGCTATGAAACTTACGCTGTCGGAGGATACAAAACAATAGCGCCGTTTAAATATGACGGTATATTTGCAAGCGGTGTAAAAAACTTTAAATTTTATGAAAATCCGTCATATTCCCGCCAACTTGCCATACCTCTGGCTAATGAAATAATCGCAAAATACAGTGTCGGCTGTTTTGATATTATTACCGCCGTACCGATGTATTATAAAAATATGCGTGAACGGGGATATAATCAATCGGAACTTCTTGCAAAAGAATGTGCGGAAATTTTTAACATTCCGTATGCAGAACTTGTTGAAAAGCATAAGAAAAATAAAGCTCAACATACGCTTAAAGGAAAAGAACGAGAAAGCAATGTTCAAGGTGTGTACCGTGTAATTGACAGTCAAGCAGTGGCTGACAAGAATATTCTTATAATTGACGATATTATTACTACGGGCAACACACTTGGAGAATGTTGTAAGGTTCTTAAAAAAGCAGGCTGCAAAAACATATGCTGTGCAGCGCTTTGTGCGGCTATTGTATAACTTAAAAAGGTTGAAAAAATTGGAGTATTACCAATTCTTTCAACCTTTAGTTTTATTGTTTTTAGATAGTTGTGAATAAATTATGGCTTAGTAAATTGTTTTGCCAATCTTTTATAATTGCCTGACTAAGTATTCATAATTCCTAATTTTTAAAGAACATTATACTGTCATTGAAATATACTTTTGAAGAACAGTAACATCGTTTACATCAATTTTTCCGTCGTCGTTTAAGTCACAATAAATTTTATATCTGTTTTCATCAAATATTGAATCTTCTTCGACAAAAAGAGAACCGCTAAGATACATCTGCAAATTTGTAACATCATTTACATTTGTTGACTTATCGGCATTAAGATCGCCGTAATATCTGGCATTAAAATAATATAAAGTATCAATATCAATAACACCGTTAGTGTATAATTCAACAATATTTTGTACTTTATTATCAGCATAAAAGTAATTGCCCACAGGTGAATCTTCATAAATAGGATATACAAAATTTCCTGTTTTTAAAGATTTAATATTATTGTTTGATGAATAATGATCCTCAACTAAAATATAATCAAATTTAACTTCTTCGCTTATTGCAGATAATTTCAAATAAAAAATATCATAATCGCTTTCAGGGCAAGGGTAAGCTAAAGTTTGTTCAATATATTCTCTTGTCAGTTTTTCAATCTTAAAAAATTCATCCCATGTAATTTTGTTATCAACACTGTAGTAGTCTTTATCTGCAAGATCAATAGATACCTTTATATCGGCATCACCAAGGTTTAATATCTGTTCTTTGGTTGAAATGCAGAACAAACATTCACTTGCGGAAAAATATTTTATTTCTGATACTGAATATTTTTCATCAATAATTTTCTTTTTATCATCTGGTTTCTGACTTCTTATATTATTTTTATATTCCTCATAATCACGCAATAATTCATCACTATAAGTCTTTCTGCCGTCTTCATTTACAATAATCTCATCTAAGCGATCGTTTTTATCTGCAAATGTATATATATCTTCACAATATGAAGTTAAATTAATTTTAACCGCAACCGTATCTGTATCCGCAATATCATCAATCGCCCACATAAGTTCTCCTGTTAACTTATTTTTAAAATCGTGATTCCACATCTCTACATCACCAACGGCTGAGTTTCCCGTATCAGCCGCAAATGCTGTTGTTGTGCCGCAAAAAACAGCACTTGCCAAAATTGCTATTGCCATAATACCGCTTATAAGTTTTTTCATAATATAGCCTCCTTTAAAACATAAGTCATATTTCTTACGATTATTGTACTATATCATTAAATATCAAGCAAGTGTATTATTGTATAATCTTTCGATTAAATTGTTAGTTATTTTGACTAAACAAAATCATATACAAAAACTCCCTCCGTAAATACGAAGGGAGTAACTAATTTGATTAAATTATCAAACAGGATGAACCATATTTTTCTTGTCGAGCTTATCGCCGTTAATGCCAACTTCGGCATTTCTTCTCTTCTCAAAGAAGTCGAGAGCAACCTTCGGGAACTGAGCGTATGAAAGAACATCCTCTTCCTGCTCAATCCACTGTGAAATCTCACCTCTGAGCTTATCAAGCTCCGGCTCAAGTAAATCTGCAGGACGGCAAGTAATAATTTTCTTATCGCCGCAAATCTTCTTCTGGAATGCAGGATCAATCGGCATTGGTGTTGTGCCGTACTCGCCTGCAACAAGACCCTTAAACTCGTTTGTACACATCTTGTATCTCTCACCTGTAATTACATTGAATACAGCCTGTGTACCAACAATCTGTGATGTAGGAGTAACGAGCGGTGGGTAACCTGCATCTTTACGAACTCTCGGAACTTCCTCAAGTACCTCTGTAAGCTTGTCTTCTTTGCCTGCCTGCTTAAGCTGTGAAAGAAGGTTAGAAAGCATACCGCCCGGAACCTGATAGATAAGAGCCTTAGCATCTGTAGCAAGCATCTTCTGATCAAGAAGACCGTTCTTAAAGTATTTCTCACGAAGAGTCATAAAGTAAGCACGAATTTCAGCAAGCTGCTTAATGTCAAGACCTGTATCATACGGTGTGCCTGCAAAAGCGGCAACCATTGACTCTGTAGGAGCATGTGAAGTACCAAGTGCAAGTGGGCTGATAGCAGTATCAATACCGTCAGCGCCTGCCTCAACACCCTTTAAAAGACACATTGATGCAAGACCTGATGTGTAGTGTGTGTGGAGCTGAATAGGAAGATCAACAGCAGACTTAATAGCCTTTACAAGGCTCTCTGTAGCTGTTGGTGTAAGCAATGCAGCCATATCCTTAATGCAGATAGAATCTGCGCCTGCATCGGCAATTCTCTTTGCATACTCTACATAGTATTCATCTGTGAAAACAGGACCTGTTGTGTAGCTGATAGCTACCTGTGCTTCAGCCTTGCCGTTTTCTCTCTTTGCAGCATTGATAGCTGTCTTGAGGTTCTTAATATCGTTAAGAGCGTCAAAAATTCTGATAATATCAATACCGTTAGCAACCGAACGCTGAACGAGGTACTCTACGCAGTCATCGGCATAGTGACGGTAACCGAGCATATTCTGACCTCTGAAAAGCATCTGCAGCTTTGTATTCGGACAATGCTCACGAATTGTACGAAGTCTTGCCCATGGGTCTTCATTTAAGAAACGAAGACAAGCGTCATATGTTGCACCGCCCCAGCACTCAAGTGAATAATAACCGATTTTGTCAAGCTTATCAAGAATCGGGAGCATTTCCTCTGTTGTCATTCTTGTAGCAATAAGTGACTGATGTGCGTCACGCAGGGCAG
>OKTP01000529.1_pt1 | contig 12989 bp, 15 predicted proteins | sample 1606291 | NCBI WGS metagenome assembly OKTP01 (sample SAMEA3879558, study PRJEB24766) | human gut metagenome | biome: human-associated habitat; feature: feces | place: USA | collected 1985/1987
CGAAGCTGCCGGACAAGACGACCTACAATGTAAAAGACACCTTCGACCCCACCGGTATGCAGGTAACGGCCTACTACGCCAACGGCATGACCCGCGATGTGACAAAGTATGTCACCTGGTCCGATAAGCCGCTGAAGGCCAGTGATACCGACTTCCAGATCACCTTCCCCTACGCCATGTACCAAAACCGAGAAAACAGCGACACCCTGGAGATGGAATACGGCGTCCATTGTGACAAGCCCATGACCACCCTGACCCTGACCATTGCAGATCAGAGTGCAGTCAAATATGGAGATGTAAATGCAGATGGCATCATTGATGTCTCCGATGCCATGCTGATCTGCCAAATCTATCTGGGCAATGTTACCCCGACAGATACGCAGAAAAAAGCCGCCGATGTAAACGGCGACGGCACCATGGATGTCTCCGACGCCATGATGGTCTGCCAGTATTACCTGGGCAACATTACAAAGTTCCCGGTGGAACAATAAATCATAGTGGTACACGGAAATAAACCGGATATGAAATGGCCTCCCCAGCTTGCCCACCGTGCGCATTGTACGGTGGGTAAGCCGCACTGACGGCAAAAAAACATTTCTGCAAGGAGAAGACGCCTATGAAAAAACATTCCATTGCGCTGCTGCTCCTGCTGGTGCTGCTGACCGGCTGCGGCGCAAAGACAGAGGAGGCACCATGGCAGACCGCCTACCGTGAAACGGGTAAATATCTACAAGAGCAAGATACGCTTTCCGCAGGCTCTGTTGGCGGCGAGTGGGCGGTGATCGGCCTGAGCCGTGCCGGACTTCTCAGTGATGAGACTGCGCAGAGCTATGAGCAGACGGTAGAGGACTATGTCAAGCAAGCAGGTTCCGTGCGGCTGCACCAAGCGAAATCCACTGAGAACTCCCGCACCATCTTGGGCCTGACGGCTGCCGGATATAATGCCGCCAACATGGCGGGCGTTGATCTGACGGCGCGTCCCCGCTGGACGGCCTGTGCGCCTTTGCCTGCGAGGGCGGCGGCTTCCGTCACAGCGATGAGGTATGGCTACCGAGCAGGGCTTCTACGCACTGGCCGCCTGCGACCGCTTCCGGCAGGGCCAGACACGCCTGTTCGACATGACGGATATTGAGGTGAAGTGATATGCGGCGATCCAAACCTCTGTGCACATTGCTTCTGGCACTGCTCCTGCTGACCTGTGCCGGAGGGAAAACCGGCCCCTGTAGAGCCACAGGACAGCGATGTGGATGCGGACACAAAGTATACCTGCATCATATCCATCTCTTGCGAGACGATCTTGGACAATATTGATAAGTGCGTTGAGAGCAAGAAAGCCCTTGTGCCGGAGGACGGTATCATCCTTCCAGCCACAGAGGTAACGTTCAGCGACGGCGAAAGTGTCTACGATGTACTGCAGCGTGTCTGCAAGGCAAATAAGATACACATGGAGTCCAGCTTTACGCCGGTGTATAACAGTGCCTATATCGAGGGTATTCACAATCTGTACGAGTTCGATGTAGGGAAGCTCTCCGGCTGAATGTATGCCGTCAACGGATGGTTTCCTAACTACGGCTGCTCCCGCTACCAACTGAATAACGGCGATGTGGTGGAGTGGTGCTATACCTGCGATCTGGGAGAAGATCTCGGCAGTGGTATGGGAGGATAATGGAGGCACCAGAATATAGAGAACGCTGATATAGGAAGCGGAGTTCCCGGAACACATTGGCCTCTGGAGATATTCGAGAGGCCGCCTAACCATGCGACCAGACAACACAACAAAACGGACAAAAAGCCAAGGATGGCCCTTTGCGGCCATCCTTGGCTTTTTGTCCGCTTTTCATTATGCGGATACCAATTTCATTGCCGTGCCCCACCGTTTCTGCCGTTTGCGAGTTCTTCACAAATGACGAAACGGAGGGAATAAAAGGTCCCGTCAAGATTTATGCGCAAAATTGTTTGCAGGCTCCGGCGGAGTGAAGTCAGCCGGCAACGGAGGCGTCGTCCATGACCGCCTCCAAGTGCTTCATGTTCATGTATTTCTTGTTGCCCCACTGGGTGCCCGCCACATGGCGCAGCCTTGCGCAGACCAGCATCAGGGCGGAGTTGCCGTCAGGGAACGTCCCCACCACCCGTGTCCGTCGGCGGATCTCACGGTTCAGCCGCTCGATCACGTTGTTGGTGCGGATACGGGTCCAATGCTCGCCGGGAAAATCGCAATAGGTCAGTGTCTCCTCAATGCCGTCCTCGACCTTCTTGGCGGCTTCCTTCAGCTTCATGGCGCGCAGCTCGGCAACAACAGCCTTTGCCTTCTCGCGGGACGCTTTTTTGCTCTCCTGGGCGTGGATCGCCTTGAGCATTTTCGCCACAATTTTGACCTTGGATTTGGGCACAACAGAGAAAACGTTGCGATAGAAATGCACCGTGCAGCGCTGGTATTTGGCGTCCGGGAACACCTCGCCCACGGCCTCCAGCATCCCCATGCACTTGTCACCGACGACGAGCTTTACGCCGTCCAAGCCGCGTCCGCGCAGCCACTGGAAGAAATTGACCCAGCTGGCCTTGTCCTCCTTCATGCCCTCGGCAGCGCCTAAAACCTCACGAAAACCGTCCTCATTCACGGCGATCGCCACCAAAACAGCAACATTTTCGTACTCTCCGCCCCAGTTGCGGCGCAGGTAGATGCCGTCCACGTAGACGTATGGATAGTGGCCGCCCTGCAAGGGACGATTCCGCCAATCCTTGATGTGGCCGTAGGCTTTCTTGTTCAGCTCGCTGATGGTGGCGGGCGAAACCTTGCTGCCCCACAGGGCCTCCGTGATGTCCTCCACCCGGCGCACGGAAACGCCTGCCAGGTACATCTCGATGAGGGCCTCCTCCACGCTGCTCTCCCGGCGGCGGTACCGCTCGATGATGGCCGTCTCGAAGGATACGCCCTTGAGCCGCGGCATGTGGAGCGTGACGTCACCGGAGGTCGTGGTGAGGTTGCGGTCGTAGTGACCGCTGCGGTAGCCCTGACGGGCCTCGCTGCGCTCGTAGCGGGCCGCCTGCGTCAGCGACTCCGCCTCCTTTTCCAGCAGCTCGTTCAGGGTTTCCTCTACACTTCCTCGAACTAATTCCTTGAGCTGCCCCTTGATAATTTCCTCATTCAGCTGTACAATTTTCTCGGACATAGTTTGCTGTCTCCTTTCAGAATGGTGTGTCGTGACTTCATTCTACCAGAGCCTGCAAGCTATGTCTTCTTTTATGCGGTTTTCAATTTGCGCAAGTTATTGTACCTTATCAAGGGTTGAACTTAGGGATTTGCCAAAACAAGCAAATTTGATCCGACCTTCTTCAAGCGGGACAACTTAAAAAACGACCATGTAAGAGTGAAATGCTCGTGCATGGTCGTTTTTTCATTTTATTGTATTTATGAAGTTGGTTAGGACACCGTTCCAAGAGTTCCATAAACCCACAGATTTCACGACTACTGTTTGATATCGCGCATAGTCGATTCCGAGCAGCGAAAGAATCACCACTCTGTAGAGGTGACAGAGCTTAACCAAATACAGAATCGATTCCGCGCCGGATAAATATTTTTCTGTTGGCTGATTCCTTTTAATGTGCATGATGCGATTTCTTGTATTGACAAAAGTTTGAAGGAATTTGCCTTTGTTAGCGTTGTATTCTTCAGCAAAGATATCTTGTCCGTATTTTGAGATGACAGCATCAATACACATTTTCAATGTTGTTATTTTCTCGCCGGGTTTCAAGCTCGGAAAAGAACTGTCATATAAGCCTATAATTTCTGCCATCGGTTCAAGGCATTCAATTAAATTTGCGCATTTCACATCGTGTGTTACCCCGGTATCAGCTATATTGTATAAGGCTACTTGATGGACAATATCCAATTCGTCTTGCAAATGAATCCATTTTGAGAGCAACTCAGGAGATATAACCGTGTCATACATCAGAAATACATGGTCAGAATAACAATAAGCAGGATCAGTTTTGCAGTACGACAATCTTCTTGACAGGCACTCTTGTGCATATGAAGAATAATCAGCTTCAGAGCAAGCATCTCCCGTAAAAGTAGCGGATTCCATGATATAAAATCGCCCGTCAAGAAGCATAAGTAAGCGTTCCATTATGGTGTAGAAACCCCACAGATTTCTCATCGTCATCGGCGAATCCACCGATATATTTATAGTTCTTAAAATACATTGCTCAATTCTTATGTGCAAAACATTGCCATTGAAATCATAGTCGAATATAGCAGAATGCGGACCTCCGAGGATTCTCTCATTTTTCAGCACTATAGTTAATGAAGAGCATAGCTCGTTACCAACATTAATAAATTCATCATCGTTCATATATTGTCACCGCAAATTCATTCAACATCAATAAATTTAGTGCTGATCGGATTCTATTATTTGAGAAGTGCGTCCTCAAATAATTACCTCCCATTTGCCGTATCTCTTGCCGTTTTCTCTGCGGATATAGTTTTTATCTTGCAGCGACTTCATAATTCGCTTTACGGTGCTGAGAGATCTCCCGGTTGCTGTAACCACCTCTTGCTGCTTGATGGCCGGGTTTTGTGCGACCAGTTCCAAAACCGCCAGTTCTTCCAACGAGCAGCCCAAAGTATCAAATTGATACTTTGGAATTGATACTTTGGGGATGGCCTTCCTCCACATAATCAATGTGCATATAACGATTCTTCAGCTCGTAATCCGTGCCTAAAAGAAGATTGCTGAAAAACATTTCCAAGAATTTTGTGGTGGCGTGAACGCCCTTTTGCAGATTCGTGTAGTTTGCTCGGACCAAGGCGTTGCGGAAGTACCACGAATTCTTTTCAAAGGCGTCGTTGTTTACACGAAAGCCGAAGGTTTTCATATATTTGATCATAAAGACGGCGGTGGCACGGGTGTTTCCTTCACCGAGGGGATGGATTTGCCAAATGTCGGAGGCGAATTTCGCCAGATGCTTCACCGCCGCATCTATGGACAAACCCTCATAGGAGAACTGTTTTTCAGTGGCAAAATCGTAATCCAGCGTATCCTTGATACTGTTCCAGTCCGCATAGATCACGGTGTCGCCGTTCAACACCCACTCTTTCTTGGTGATGTTGTACTGACGAATCTGCCCGGCGTGACTGAACACGCCTTCAAACAGTCTGCGGTGGATGGAGAGCCACTCGGCGGGGGAGAATTGAAAGGCTTTTTCCCCCAACAACTTTGCGATTCTGGCAGAGACGATGTCTGCTTCTTTGGTGTTGTCCTCAACCTCGGTGCGGGTGGTACGCTGCTCATAATAGCTATGAATGCGCTGCTGGGCTTCATCGATGGTGATTTTACCCTCGATGTGATCCTTGGCCGTATCCAGCAGATAGGCAGAGGTGTTCAGCCCGTCCACCGCCTGCAAGCCAATGGCGGTCTGCCACGCTTCACTTTTTTCGGTTCGGTCGGGTTCACCCTGCTTGATATATTCTTCCAGTTCAAATTGCCAATTCTGATTCGGCATATTTGCACCTCATTCCTTGCTCAAATCTTCCGCCTTGAAGGTCGTGCACCCCTCGTAATAATAGCTTTGGTCGATGCTACTCAAATAGACTTCTCGGCTGCCCACCTCGTCGGTCAGCGCCGCCTTCAGCAGCACCTTGATCTCCACATCCTTGATGGGGCTGCGCTCCATTGCAAGGAGATAATCCTCTTTATCCACCTTGCTCCAGTCCACGACCTTACCAATCTCGGTTTTCAGAATATGGTCAAGCCAAATGCGGGTGCTGCGCCCGTTGCCCTCCCGAAAGGGGTGGGCAATATTCATTTCCACATATTTTCCGATGATCTCGTCAAACGTGGACTGGGGCATCTTGCCGATGTTGGCCAGTGCCGCCTCCAGATACATCAGCGGCGCAAAGCGGAAATTGCCCTTTGCCAGGTTCACCGTGCGCAGCTTACCGGCAAAGTCATAAATATCTTCAAACAGATATTTGTGAATCGCCTGCAAGGTCGTGAATTTGCCTGCCGGCAGGGTGTCCAGCACGCCGTTTTCGAACAGTTCTACCGCCTTTTTCTTGCTGAGGCGTTCTTCTTCACGGGCAAGATCGGCGGAGCTTGTCAGCCCCAATTTATTTTCCAGTGCCATCGTGCATCTCCTGATTAACATACAAGGTATTTAAGCACAAAAAACAGTCCGACAAGCACTGTAATAATCAATAACACAATCCATCCGGTGGCTTTCCGCACCTTCTTTTTTGAGGAAACCGGCTGTACAGAATATGTATGTTGCGGCTGTGGAGTTTGATAGGGCTGTTTTGGTTTTGCGACAGGCTGAGGTCTTGTTGCCTTTCGGTACATAGCAAGCGGGTCGCTTTGATTCATAATTCTATCGTAAAAGTCGTCAATCCACTGCGCATCGCCGTATTCGCACATATTCTTCTCTGTGCAATTTGGCTCATGAGAAATTTGATTTCGAATCCACCGATAGTGCTTAAGGCACTTGAGATCTTCGACCCAGCCTTGCACCCAATATGAACCATTTGGGGTACTTTCCATCTCAGCTATATATGCGGAGACACCGTGCTGAGTTTGCAGCATATCGCCACACAGCTTTTCGAGATGCTTATACGAATCTATAAAGCCCATAGCTCATCACCCAATCCAGATTACTTATCCGCCGCTACGCCGGACTTCATCCAGGCGTCCACTTCGCTGACCTTGAATTTCCAAAGGCGGCCTATTTTCGCAGCGGGCATATTTCTTTTCTCTATCCAGGTGAGCACCGTATCACGGCTGACGCCGAGGTATTCGCAAATCTCTTTCATTGAGTACCAGCGTTCGATGGTCGGTTCCATGGGAGTATCCTCACTTTCAGATGGTTTCCGATAGCTATAACTACACAATTTAAGTATATCACAGCAAGGCGGATTTATCAAGGATTATTGCGGATTTACGAGGAAAGCAGAGGATAATCCCATGCTTTCAAGAATGAACTTCTTGTTTTTTATCACAGGGCCTTATCAGATGGGGGAAATATTCGCTGAAAATTCGCTCCATTCACCCGCTTAAAGTGAATGGAGCGAATTTGGCTTGCAAACAGAATCGTAAAATGGTCAAATCTGCAAATTTGTTTTTCGCACATTGGGCTTTTCCTTCGGGTTGCGCTATCATGTGGATGATGATAGAAACCCACACGGCGGGCGTGAAAGGAGGATGAACATGTACAACAGATTTGCAGAAAAGCGCAGGCGGTATCTGCGCGAGCACAGGGACGGCATTTACACGGGGATGCTGCTGACCGGCAAGCTGGACGAGCATCTCAAGGAAATCGGCGACACGGCACAGGAGATGTTCGATCGGCTGGTCGCGCAGATGAAGGAAGCCGAGGGCGTGACTGAGCAGCTGAAGGCCGAGAATCAAATGGAATGGGTGGGACGGATGAACAGCATCCGCAGCCGCGCGGAGGAGGTTGTCCTTTCAGAGCTGGTTTATTGCTGAGGTGTGGTGATGTTCAAGTATAGAAGAAATCGAGTGTTAGCACTCTGCGCCGGCGAGCGATGGCTGCTGACAATGGCCCTGTTGTCCTTTCGGAACAAGCTGGTAGCAAGCGGCAAGCCCACCGAGGATATCAATGAGCTGCTGATCCGGCTGATGCGGTAAAAACTGAATACGAGAAATGAGCGTCTGCTTCTGAAAAGAGGCAGGCGCTTATTTTTATGGCATCAATTTTGCAGCCACACCGATGAAATCCGGAATGGACATGGCATCAATTTTGATGCCATAGACGAAAAATGGCTCCATTTCGGAGCCACGAGCAGTCCCGCATAGGGAAATGGCTCCAATTTGGAGCCAAAACAAAAAATTTTCCGAGGGGGTTAATTTTTCGGCCTTCTCGCTGCCTACCAAGTGAGGGGAACTTTGAAAAAGCTCTGCACAAGCTCGGCTTTTTATAATTTACCAGCTCAAAAGAAAAAATTTTGAAAAGCAGCGGGAAAATCCGAAAAAAATTCGGCAAAGGGAAAGTAAGAGGAGCTTCTAAGCTTCCCCCGTGTACCTCGACAACTGATTGCCCACCCCAAAATGCTCATCGACGGTGTTCTCTCCGACGGGCTCGCCATTTTAGCGGGTGACTCCAAGATCGGCAAGAGCTGGATGGTGCTGTGGCTGTGCCTGCAAATCAGCCGCGGCGAGGCGGTGTGGGGGCTGCCCACCAGAAAAACCGATGTGGTATATCTGGCCTTGGAGGACCGGGAATGGCGCGTTCAGCAGCGTATGCAGGAGCTGACGGATTCTCCGCCGGAGAATCTCCGCTTCGGCTTTTCCTGCGGGCAGCTGGGCGCGGAGCTGGAGGGGCAGATTGAGGAGACTCTGCGGGAATTTCCCTCCACGGGCCTGATATTCATCGATACCCTCCAAATGGTGCGGGACAATGCTTCCGCAAAGGTCAATGCCTACGCCCAGGACTACAAGGACCTGTCCGGCCTGAAAAAGCTCGCCGATGACCACGGCATTTGCATCTTCGTTGTCCATCACACCCGAAAGGAGCGGGACAGCAGCAATATCTTCAACGACATGACCGGCTCCACAGGCATTTTGGGCGTGGCGGATACGGGGATGATTCTCCGCAAAGATGACCGCTTCGGCGATTGTGCCACCCTCTGCATTACGGGCCGGGATGTGGAGGAGAAGAAGCTGAAAATGCAGATGCGGGGCGTCCGATGGGAGATTACCGAGGCGCTCAGCGCCGACGATTTGCGAAAGGAACGCATCCCGGACTTTGTTTTTCAGGTGGCGGATTTTCTCTTGACGCACGGGCAATTTCGGGGCACGGTGTCCCAGCTGCTTGCCGCCGTAGGTAATACGGAGCTGAAGCCCAACCTCGCCAGCAAGCATCTGACCCGTCATTACAGCGATGTGCTGCTGCCTCTGGGAATCACCTGCGAGTATCGCAAAACGGCGGCTGCCCGGCTGGTGCTTTTGGAGCTGCATGACGGTGCTGACGGTCATGACGGTTCCCTCGGGAGCGAGAGACTTGCGTCACTGCGGAAACAGAATGACGACATCGCCAGGCTTCCCCAAGCATCGTCACAAGCGTCATCTGCGTCATGGCAGGAGGCGGAGAACGATGAGGAATTGCCGCTTTAAGGGGTGCGGGGCTATACACCGCTTTTTATCCGTAAGAATAACGAGCATGGGATTTGTGTAGCCCTGCGGCACCCAAATCCCCCGTATCTGCCGATACGAAAGGGGCGCGCCCCTGTAACCCCGCTGAAAGGATGTGATATCTATGCGGAATCGAACAGAGGAAATCAATGTGCGGGTCTATAAAACCGAGAAGAATACCATTCGCAGAAAGGCAAAGAAATGCGGCATGAATATGTCGGAATATCTCCGAACCTTGGGAACCGGCGCAGCGGTGAGTGAAGCTCCGCGCCGGGAGCTGATGCTGGCGTATCAGAAGCTGACGACGCTCCACGATACCGTCCGCTACGAGCTTGCCATGAGGGACTTTGACGAGGCCCTGACCGAGATTGAGAGCCTGCTTCTGCGCGCCTATCACGGGAAGGAGGATGCCGATGGCGGTGACGAAGATCTGGGCGATTCATGACAGCGTCAGCCGTGTGGTGGACTACTGCACCAATCCGAGTAAGACCAAGCTGAGCGACCTGGAGCAGGTGCTGCTGTATGCTGCCGACAAAGAAAAAACCCTGGATGAGGGGGAGCAGCAATACGCCGTCACCGGAATTGGCTGCAGGGCGGAGTCTGCCGCAAGGGAGATGGCTGCCGTGCAGAGGCGCTTCGGCAAAGCCGGCGGCAATGTGGCCTACCACGCTTACCAGTCCTTCAAGACCGGTGAGGTCACGGCGGAGGAATGCCATCGCATCGGCGTGGAGACGGCGCGGCGGCTTTGGGGGAACGACCGGCAGGTGCTTGTCGCCACCCACTTCAACACCGGCACTTATCACAACCACTTTGTTGTGAATCCGGTGAATATGTGGACAGGCAAAAAGCTGGAGGCAAAATACGAGGTCTACTACAAGCTGCGGGATATGTCTGACCGTGTCTGCAAGGAGCATGGCCTGTCGGTGGTGAAAAATCCCCAGCGGCATAAAACGGCGCGGTCGGTCTACTTTGCCGAAAAGGACGGCGAGCCCACCCGCTACAACCTCATGCGGCGGGCGCTGGACGAGGCACTGACGATGTCGAGCAGTTGGACGGAGCTGAGCGCCGTGCTGCGGAAGAAGGGCTATGTGTTCGTATGCGATCCCTACCGCAGGTACGCAACCATCCGCTCTCTAAGCGCCAAAAAGTGTATGCGTACCTTTCGGCTGGGAGCCGAATATGACAAGGAGGCGCTGCAGGACAGGCTGCTGGAGAACCAGCGGGACATCCGTGTGACCCGGCGCTATTTTGAATTCATGAGGCCCTACACACGGGAATATGCCAGGAAAAATCCGCCGACGGAAGAATATTACCGGCAGCGGGATTTCTATCTGCATTTGCCCCGTGTCACCGGGTATTTGAGCTTCTTCCGCTGCGTGGCAATCGTGCTGGGTGTTGCGCCGCTGTACGAAAAGGAATATCGGCAGCCCCTGTCAGCGGAGTGCCGGGAGGCTTGCCGCAGGCTGGATCGCTTCACCGATGAGATAACGCTGGTGTGTCGGGAGCATATCCTGCCGTCGGAGAAGGCCTTTGCGTACAAGATGAAAATGGATGCGATGAAACGGAAGGCGGGTCGCCTTGAAAAGAATTCGTCGCAACTTGCGACGAATTTCGACACAGCGACGGAAATCGGCAAATGTGCCGGTGAAAGCCGAGATCAAGTGTTCCGATACATCCGCCTCACCCACCTGATCCCCGACATCCTGAAGCTGGTGGACGAGGGCAAGATCGCCCTGACTCCGGCGGTGGAGCTGTCCTATTTGCAGCCGTCCGAGCAGGAGATGCTCTTCTCCGTAATGGACAGCGATGAGGTAACGCCGTCCTTGTCCCAGGCCCGGCGGCTGCGGCGCATGAGCGAGGAGCAGACTCTCACGGATGACGCGGTGCTGCAGCTTCTGTCCGAGGCTAAGGGCAATCAGGTGGAATATGTGAAGGTGCCGGTAGACAAGCTCCGCAGCTTTTTCCGCCCGGACACCTCCGTGAAGCAGATGACCGAGACACTTGTCAAGGCCATGGACTTTTATAACAAACACTTGGCGCTGCAGCGCAAAGACCGGGATGCCCGGTGAAAGGAGGCTTGCAATGACCAAGATGGAAATTCAGACCCTATACGAGGTGATGTTCACGGACTACCCCGACATTGTAAATGTGGCGCAGGTGCAGGCGATGCTGGGCATCAGCCGTCATCTGGCCTATGCGCTGATCGGCGACGGCGACATCCCCGGCATGAAAATCGGCAACGCATACCGCGCACCGAAAATCAATGTGATCCGCTACGCACTCTCGGCGGGAAATCCGCAGCCGGCGGCGTAGCCGGGATTTGAACCTGTATGGCACATTGGACGGGCATTCCCGCCGGGCGTATAATAAAAGCGGTCCGAAAGGGTGCCCGTTCATGTGCTATCCGCAAAGGAGGTAGAGTTTATGATAGCAGGACACCTGCAAATAAAAAACGACAATTACTACGTGGTGCTGAATTACACGGATGCCAACGGCAAGCGCAGGCAGCCGTGGATTCCCACAGGACTTCCCGCAAAGGGAAACAAGCGCCGCGCCGAGAAGTTGCTGCTGGACACTCGCAAGAGCTTTGTCCCGCCGGTTGTGAGCAAGGAGAACGAGGACATCTCCTCGGATATGCTGTTTGCCGACTACATGGAGCTGTGGCTGGAGATTATCCGCAGCTCGGTGGAAAAGACCACCTTTTCCTCTTACACGCAGATGGTAAAGGGGAAGATCGCGCCGTATTTCCGAAACACCGGGCTGACGCTGGACGGAATCCAAGCCAAGCACATTCAGAGCTTTTATCTGCATGAGCTGAAAACCGTGTCGCCCGGTACGGTGATCCACTATCACGCCAATATCCACAAGGCGCTGAAATACGCCGTCAAAATGGACCTGATTCCCTTCAACCCCGCCGACAAGGTGGAGCGCCCCAAGAAGCAGCGGTACATTGCGGACTATTACCGGCAGGAGGAGCTGGAGAGGCTGCTGGAAGCGTCCAAGGATCATCCGTACTCCCTGCTGATTCAGATGACCGCCTTTTACGGCCTGCGCCGCAGCGAGGCGCTGGGGCTGAAATGGGACGCCATCGACTTTGAGCGGGACACCATCACCATTAAGCACATTGTAACCAACGCAAAGATAGACGGCAAATGTGAAATCGTTTGCGCCGACCGCGCCAAGACGAAATCCAGTCTGCGCTCCCTGCCGCTGGTCAGCAACATCCGGGAAAAGCTGCTGGCGCTGAGGGAGCAGCAAAAGGAGAATCGGCGCGTATGCGGAAATTGCTACAGCAAAAAGTATGACGGCTATGTTTTTAATGTAATGGACAATATCCTGACTCTGCCGGACACAAGGCAGACCGGCTGGCACACCTGAGTTCTTGCCGAAAATCATGTACGCCGATGTGACCTTGAGAGAAAAGAAAAGCCCAGTCATATGGGCAAAAGCCTTGATATGACTGGGTTTTTGGCGGAGAGTTAGGGATTCGAACCCTAGGTTCCTTTTGGGAACACGACATTTCGAGTGTCGCACCTTCGACCTCTCGGACAACTCTCCGTATACCTCAAGTGTAATCCTTGCTCCGGAAGAATGCAAGAAAAACACGCAAGAACAATATGAAATTGTGAAATCCGAACCCGCACAAAGCCCTGTGCGGCGGACATTTTCAGCGGACGAAACGGCCGGAGCATCCAAAAGTATCACGTTGATCACATTACAGTTGATTCAACATCAATTGATGTCATTATATCATACTCTGACTCCGTTTGCAACTCTTTTTCCCGGTAGGCTTGCAGTCCTACAAGCAGGCCGCAAAAAAATGGAAACACCCCTCGCTTTTTCTGC
>OKTP01000536.1_pt1 | contig 12840 bp, 10 predicted proteins | sample 1606291 | NCBI WGS metagenome assembly OKTP01 (sample SAMEA3879558, study PRJEB24766) | human gut metagenome | biome: human-associated habitat; feature: feces | place: USA | collected 1985/1987
CTGCATAAATCTGCTTGGAAAGCAGCGTATGCAACGTTCCGACGTTCACGCCGGTATGAAAACGGATAGTCTGCTTGCTGATCCGTGCATTCCCGTAATAACCGGGGAAAAGGATTGCCCGGCATAAATCTACGATCTCTTTCAGCACCTCACCCGAAGGAAGCGCCTCTTCATCGCGGTAAGCATGAAACAGTTGATGGTAAGACCCCTCGTCCGAGAGCATCTCAACTGTATCATTCAAGACCTTGCTATGCTTTTGCAATCCCATTATTCAGCAATATCATATTTGGCAACAAAAGTAAGAAGAAATTGACAATTAACAATTGACAATTGACAATTATTTGCCCATCATACAACGCTTTATCCAAAAAGACAAACCACCCGGCAACGTCAATTTTCAATTTTTAACTTCCAATTTTCAGCTTATTATGCGGTGCCCCGAATTCCTTGCAGGTCACTTCGTCCATTTCCACAATCCATATTTTGACATTCTTCACAGCCGGATCGGAATAGCGGAATTCCTTATCCGAATACTGTTTCATAATGATATCCAGAGCTTCCGTTTTTTTATCGAAATCTTCTTCAAAGTGGACTTCACCCCAGCAAATCACGCTCTTGGAGCGCATCCGGTAACTACAAGCGACCTCCGGATGCTGGAAAACGAGATCATGGTCCGTGCTAAATGTAATGCAGACACGCGGATTCCGTTCCAAAATGGAAATACTCCGTCCTTCCTGTGCCGAATGCAGGTATATAACACCATCACGATAGCCAAAGTTCATCGGCAATACATAGGGAGTCCCATCCGTATCGGCCAGTCCCACATAACAGATATCACACTTCTTAATGGTCGCTTCAATCAGTTCTTTGTCGGTATGTACTAATGTCTTCATTTCGCATTTCTGTTTTTATCCCTACAAACATACAAGTTTTTTATCTTTTTCAAGATGCTCTCGCAGGATATATTTGTCGCATCCTCCTACAAAAACAGAAAGGTCATTCTCATTTTCCTATCGGCACGTCATAATATCATAGCAAAGGTTCTTTGTCAGTTTAAAGACAGCACTTCACAACCAACACCCAACAAATAAAAGAAACTGACCTCGATAAGCACTGCCGGATGAGGAATTTTCCCTTCTATCTGGTTCAACGATCCGACATAAGGGGCGACGCGAACCGATGGATGCCCGATCCGACATTTCTGTATATCTTGCCGTCCGGCAAGATAACCGTGGCAGTCGTATTAACGGGTACCTCGACTGTCAACTCAAACGAATCCGCTTCTATCCGCCAGTCCGAGCGGACGGGACCGTACAGGGATTGATACGATCCGCTGCAATAAATGAGGCCGCCCACCGGTTGAGGAGCAATGACAATGTGCTTCATACCCGGCTCCGCTTCATCATAACGGATTCCGGCAAGTGTCCAGTAAAACCAAGCCACCACACTGCCGAACATCGGATGGCAACGGGATGCCTTTCCTTCCCATCGCTCCCATAAACAAGAATAACGGTCATCCATCACATACCCGAACCCCGGTATCTCGCGCTGGTTCATCAACCGGAAAGCAATATCGGCACGTCCGTTATCACTCAATGCTTTCAAGAGCAAAGGCGTTGCCATGATACCTGTGTCAAAATGATTTCCTATACTGTCCAGATGAGCGAGCAAAGCGTTGAACACGGCTTTCTTTTCACCTTCCGGCACCATTCCGAAAGCCAGCGGGAATACATCCGCACCTTGTCGCCCTTCCCAATAATGATGGGTCGACGGGTTGAAAAAGACAGTATTGAAATCCTGCCTGATCCGTGTGCACAGCCGGTCAAAGTGCAGTCTGTCTTCCTCTTTCCCTAAGACAGCCGCAACCTTCGACATCAAGTCTGCCGAATGATAGTAATAAGCCGTATTGACCAACGGCTCGGGCAGTTCCATCTTCTTCCCCGGCGCACACCAATCCCCCAGGCACCAGCCATCCGGCTCTTCCCGGACGATGATTCCACGGGCGTCGGTCCTTGTTCCCAGATAGGCAACCCATTGTTTCATACCTTCATAATGACAGTTCAACAAAACCGTATCGCCATAATAACAATAATAGGCCCAGGGCATGATCACATAAGCCGATCCCCATGCCGGACCGCCTCCTCCACCACCGAAGGGTGCGGTATGCGGAACATAACCGCTCTTCCGATTCCGGGCATCCCCCATATCGTCAAACCATTTCCGGCAAAACTGCGTCATATCGAAAGATAAGATAGAACTTTCCACGACCACCTGCGCGTCTCCAGTATAAGCCAACCGTTCCCGGTGCGGGCAATCACTGCTGATACTGCCGTGAAAGTTATTCTTCTGCGTCCGCAAGTAGACTTCGTTGATCTTATTAAACAATTCGTTCGAACAACTGAAACTTCCGGCAGGCTGCGGATCGGTATGCACGACTTTTGCAACCAGACTTTCCTTGTTCATCCTGACCTGTCGGGATATGACTTCGATATAGCGGAACGTGTGCCAGGTAAAACGCGGTTCCCATTGTTCCACTCCACCGCCCCGCAACGTATAGAGGTCCACTTGTCCGAAATCATTTTTTTCCTCTCCGACAAAACGAAGCTTGATCCGGTCACCGGCATTGCCTTGCACTTTTATATGCGCCCAGCCGGAAATCATCTCCGGAAATGCATACCAATAAGTAGAATCGTCCTTTTGTTCGCAGCTTACCGGCTGCAATATCCGGATAATTTTCTCATGAGGGGCAAGTTGAGCATGCAGACTGCCCTTCGGCGCCCTTACCAAAAGGGCTTTCTTCCAGGAAGAATCCTTGTACCCGTTCCGGTTCCAGCCGTCCAGCTCTAGCCGGGCATCATATTCTTCACCTGTGAATATGGCGTCATGCAGTAAAGGGCCGGTCGTTGTTTTCCAGCTATCATCCGTAACAACCAGTTCCGTCGATCCATCAGTGTATTCTATCTCCAACTGGCATAACAGCCGGGGTGTATCGTACCACATACAACCTTCCACCGTCCGGTCACGCTGGTTATACCAGCCGTTTCCCAACAGAACTCCAACCGTATTCTCCGCTTTCTGCACCAAAGACGTGACATCGAACGTATTATAGAGAACCCTTTGGTTAGATTGATCATCAAAGAAATACAACATCTTTTTGAGCGGACGACGATCGAAATTGGTAACGGCGGGAGCCAATACCTGGTCGCCTACCCTTTCGCCATTCAGGTACATTTCATAAAAGCCCAGTCCGCATATATAGGCTTTCGCCTGTTTGACCGGCTTGTTTATCCGGAATGTTTTACGGAAATAAGGAGCCGGAGTAGTCAACGTCGAGTCGGGATAAGCGTCTTCCCGGTTGCCGATCCACCGGGCTGTCCAATCAGACGGTTCCAACAATCCCATCGTCCATCTCCCCGTTTCACTCCAAGGCGAAGCCTCTCCCGCTTCATCCCAAACCATCGCTTTCCAGTAAAGCGTTTGCCTGGAATCAAGCGGTTTCCCTTCATATCCTACCTGGCAGGAACGGGAAGATGTTATTTTCCCGGAATCCCAAAAATCCGCTTTTCCTTCAGCTAGCAAAGAAGGAGAGCTTGCCACGAGGATACGGTAGGCTGTCTGGCTTTTCGCTTGCCCAGAGGATTGCAACTGCCAACTCAACAAGGGCTTTTCATTCTCCACTGCAACCGGATCTTCCAGATATTCACACCGAAGATTGCAAACAGATATTCTTTCCTGTCCCGAAACAAAAAACACAAATCCCCAAAGGAAAGAGAGTAACAGACAACAATACTTCATAACATTAAGATCAACTGAATTTCCATAATATCCAATGCACAAATATATGGATATACCGTCGTCCGCCACTTACAAATTTGAGAATTAATCATGCAGAAATGATACATTCCCGTCACAAAAACAAAAAGGGCCGAAACTTTCATTCCGACCCTTTTGTTCTGTGAGTTGTCTCACGAGGATTCGAACCTCGACAGACAGAACCAAAAACTGTAGTGCTACCATTACACCATGAGACAATCCGGCGCTTTATCTAAAGCGATGCAAAGGTAAGAATAAAATCTTACCTTGCAAGCATTTTTTGTAAAAAATCCAAACAGTTTCTTATTTTACGATCAGTAAATAGTAATTCTTCTTACCTCTCTGAACCAGCAAATATTTCTCATCCAACAGGGAAGAGCAGTCGATAACCATATCCTGATCCGTCAGTTTCTCTTTGTTTACACTGATACCGCCGCTCTGAACCAACTTGCGCATTTCGCCTTTCGACGGGAAAATTGCCGCCTTTTCAGTGAACAGGTCGATCGCTTTAACACCGGCACTCAACTCTTCACGGGAAACCTCAAACTGGGGAACACCGTTGAACACATCCAACAATGTCTGTTCATCCAAATGTTTCAATGCTTCCGACGTAGAGTTTCCGAACAGTATATTGGAAGCCTCGACGGCAGCATCGTAATCTTCCTGGGAATGAACCATGACCGTCACTTCCTTTGCCAAACGTTTCTGCAACGGACGGAGATGCGGTGCTTCTTCCTGTTCTTTGATCAGGGCATCAATTTCTTCCTTGGGCAGATCGGTAAAGATCTTGATATATTTGGCAGCATCGGCATCGCTCACGTTCAGCCAGAACTGGTAGAATTTATAAGGAGATGTATAACGGCGATCCAACCAAACGTTGCCAGACTCAGTTTTGCCGAACTTGCCTCCGTCGGCTTTCGTAATCAACGGGCAGGTCAAAGCAAAAGCCTCACCACCCAACTTACGGCGGATCAGCTCCGTACCGGTCGTGATGTTACCCCACTGGTCGGTTCCTCCCATTTGCAAGCGGCAGCCTTCGTGTTCATACAGATACATATAATCGTATCCCTGAAGCAACTGGTAAGAGAATTCCGTAAACGACATACCGACAGAAGATTCGCGGCTCAGGCGTTTTTTAACGGATTCTTTAGCCATCATATAGTTAACAGTGATATGCTTACCGATATCGCGGATAAAATTCAAGAAAGAATAATCCTTCATCCAGTCGTAATTGTTTACCAACTTGGCAGCATTAGGCGCGTCCGAATCGAAATCCAAAAACTTGGACAACTGCTTCTTAATGCTATCCTGGTTATGACGAAGCGTCGCTTCATCGAGCAGGTTACGTTCCGCCGACTTCATTGAAGGGTCTCCGATCATACCGGTAGCTCCGCCGACCAGAGCAATAGGACGGTGTCCTGCACGTTGGAGATGTTTCAGCATCATAACCGATACCAGGTGACCGATATGTAATGAGTCAGCCGTCGGGTCAATACCTACATAAGCAGAAGTCATCTCTTTTTGCAACTGTTCTTCTGTTCCGGGCATCATATCAGCGATCATGCCCCTCCATGTTAATTCTTCAACAAAATTCATCGTTTTAGATTATAGTATTAATTGAATGCGGGCAAAGGTACGACTTTATAATTGAAAATGGAGAATTGAGAATTGAAAATTAGGGTATAACAATGATTTAAGGTAGATGAAGGATGTCGCGGACGTTTTCGGCAACCTGTCCGGCAAACTGTTCAAGCCGGAGATTCAAGGAAACCGAAAGGTTCCGGTAGACAGTTCGGATATCGATTTCGCGATCGTCCGTTTCGGCAAACAAACGGCCGGGCCATGCTTCACGTACGGCTCCGGGGTTGAAATACTCGCCAAAGGAGAGGTAAAAACCCTGCCGGATAAGTTGCCCGGCTAATGTGGCATTACCACGAAAACCGTGTATAATCCACGGTACACGGGGCTTTAGTTCTTTTTTCGAGGCTATCAGTTCGTCCCAAGCTTTCACGCAATGAACGATTAAAAAGATGCCGGCATTTTCGGCAAGAGAGGCCGACGCCCTAAAGATTTCCCGCTGACAGTCCAACGGAGCTTCCGCACCTTTATCCAAGCCCGTTTCGCCAATAGCCACTACATTCGGAAATGAGACCTGCCGCTTCAATTCGGCAAGCTGTTCTTCCACGTTATATATATACCAGGGATGAATGCCGACAGAACGGAACAACCCCGTTTCCACATCGAACGTAGGAACCAGACTGTTAACTATAGCGGCATCTTCCGGATGAACGGGCAAATGGTGAGTATGTATATCGTAATAAACCATACTTTACGGTACAGGATCATATCCGCTTCCTCCCCAGGGATGGCAGTGAAGAATGCGTTTGACTGCTAAATACAATCCCTTTACCGGACCATGTTTTTTGAGAGCCTGCACGGCATATTCGGAACAAGTAGGCGTGTACCTGCACGATGCCGGCGTCATGGGAGAAATGCAATATTTATAAAAATAGACCGGCAACAACAGAAGGAAAGTAAAAAAACGCTTTATCATGCCTTGTCGCGAAGTACGTTCAATGCTTTTGTCATGGCTTTTTCCATATCGGCAAAAGGATGGATTTCCTTGTCCAAATAAAGGAAAGCAACCAGCATACGCTTGTTTTTTCCCGTCAACGGATCGATCAGATCATATTTGCGTACCCGGTAGGCTTCGCGAACCTGACGTTTGATCAGATTCCGTTTTACGGCACGCCTGAATTTTTTTTTGGGAACACTCACCAAGATAGACACTGGAGCTAATGTCTCTTCTTCCACCGCTAAATAAACGACCCGCAGTGGAAACGCCACGAACGATTGTCCTTTTTCGAATAATAGGTCAATGTAACGTTTCCACGACAGACGTTCTTCTTTTGAAAGGGTATACCTTCTATTTACCATTCTTTTTGTTACTACCCATCTCTTTTTTCAGATACAATTCCAGGGCAGCCGTCATAGACGGAGCTTCGGGAGTCGGCGCTTCCACATCCAGGCGCAAACCGGCCTCTTTCACCGCTTTGGCTGTTGTCGGGCCGAAACATCCGATCTTTATATCTTCTTGTTTGAAATTCGGGAAGTTCTTCAACAGAGAGGAAATTCCCGAAGGGCTGAAAAATACCAGCATATCATAGTCGAATTTCTCGTCTTTAGAGAAATCATTGCTTACGGTGCGGTACATAACAGCTTTCGTAAAAGAAATCTTTTTCGCTTCCAACATAGTTAACAAATCATCTTTATGCACGTCGGAAACGGGCACAAGATATTTTTCTTTTGCATGTTTGCCAATAACTGTAACCAGATCATCCAGCTTTCCGGTCTGTCCAAAAAAGATCTTACGCTTCCTATACACAATATATTTTTGCAAATATACGGCAATGGCCTCAGTCATACAGAAATACTTCATCGTTTCGGGAATGGCAACACGCAGCTCCTCACACAGGTGAAAGAAATGATCGATCGCCGTACGAGCCGTGAAAACAACAGCCGTATGATCCAAAATAGAAATTTTCTGCTGTCTGAACTCCTTAGATGAAAGAGGTTCTACTTTAATGAATGGACGGAAGTCAATCTCAACTCCATACTTCTCTGCAATGTCGAAATACGGGGACTTCTCGGATGCAGGCTTCGGTTGTGATACCAGCAACTTTTTGATGTTCAATGCCATAGAGTACTTGTCTCGATAAAGTTATACAAATAAACCATACCTTCGTACAAAAATACCAGAGGTAAAATTTCTTGGCCGCAAAGGTACAAACTTATATACAATAAACCAGTGCTTTTCTTGTGAAATATCCGTATTGTCTTATAAATTATTACAAAACGACACAAAATATAGAGAATACAAAACATTGTTATCGGTATAGTTACCTGTGTCCCGACAAACACCAACCACAACACCGGAACGTATAAAGAGACTCCCCAAATCCCCATAATAGCATTATAACTCGTCTTCCATAACTTATACTTATCGGGGTCGGAAAACACGCTGCCCAGGAGATAATAACAGCATTGTTTAAACTGATAAAACAGGAATAAAACACAAAAAACCGTTCCGATCGCCGATAAAACCGCCTGCCATTCCGCATAATTCACAAATCCGTATATCCTGCCGACCGCAATCAGGGCAATACTTGAAAGGAACAAGACTTGGAATGTCATAAAATTGCGGAAAAAGAATATGCTCTTCCCTATTACATCGTCAAATAGATTCTGCCTTTCCTTCACGAGAAAAGCATCTTTCAGCATCTTCACAAACAGTTGGAAATTCGTCCGGAACACAAAGGAAAAGACAATAAACAGGAATAACAGCAGGGAGAAGATGACATCATCCACCAGCTGCCCGTCCCATAAGCGAATGCCCACATATCCTTCAAATATATTCATGTTCCCTGCGTATTACAGGTGCAAAGATAATCAAAAAAGAAAGGCAAGCTTACCCGACAAGCTTGCCTTCTCAAACAATCAACCGTTATGAATAACGATCTTAGAAACTATCTTTATGAGAGGACGAGTAGACCTCGCCCCTATCGACGTCATTAAATATTGTAGTATTGTTCCCAGCCTTTACGCGGCATTTCGCCAACCAGCATCTGGTTCATAACCGGATCGTTCACGATCTGCTTCGTGTCGCGGTCGAACACGATCTTACGGTTCATGCGCTGTGCCAACACGCCAAGACAGAATACCTGGCTCAACGGACCTGCGATAGAGAACGGAGAACGGGTCTTTTCCTTGCCCTGGCAAGCCAATAGGAAGTTTGCGTAGTGGTTGGACGGGCTCTTTTGATATTCCGGCAACTTCGGATTCATATCCTTGGCTACCTGATCAGGAATCACAGACAAGGTACTACCATGAGAACCACCCTTGAATGTCAAAGTCTTCGTATAGATTTCCTTACCCGGGTTCAATTTTGCCAACTGAAGTTTGCCACCGGCAACCGTCGGGATATTCGGATCGACATCGGAAGAACCGTAGTTCTCAGGAACAGGAGGAATATTATCCAGACCGTCATACCAGGTAATATCGACAGCTGGCATTTCTTTTCTTTCCGGGAATCTGAACAGGATACGGGAAGACATCGGGAAGAAGAACGGGTTATGATCTTTCAGATACAACGGATTTACTTCCGTCGGCAGACCGAGATCCAGGAATTCGTGTGCGGTATCGATGATGTGAGCCCCCCAGTCGCCCAATGCGCCCATACCGAAATCGTACCAGCAACGCCACTGTCCCAAATGGTAGTCATGATTATATTCGTGGAACGGACGAACACCCAACCAAGTGTCCCAATCCAATGTTTCGGGAACTGGTTCACCCATTGGCATGTGCGTGATGTTCGGGTTCCAGTTATGCCAACGGCGCGGAGAGTTCATGTGAGCTGTTATAGCAGTGACGTCTTTGATCAAGCCGGCTTCTTTCCATGCCTTGAACTGGAAGTAGTTGGCTTCGGAATGTCCCTGGTTACCCATCTGGGTAACGACACCGAATTTCTTTTCGGCACGCATCATCACTTCGATTTCCTGGAAGGTGCGGGCCATCGGTTTTTCCACATATACATGTTTTCCATGAGCCATTGCCTCGATCGTGATCGGGAAATGCGCGTGATCAGGTACACCGACTGTAACAGCATCGATCTTGTCGGCCATCTTGTCGAACATCTGGCGGAAATCCTGGAAACGCGGAACTTTCGGGAACATGGAAATAAGTTTCTGAGTATGAGGTGCACCCATATCCACATCACAAAGTGCAACCACTTCGCACAAACCGGTTTTATACAGTTCCTGTGCGATCTCGCCTCCACGATTACCGATACCGATAAAAGCGATTCTCACTTTTTCGTTGGCACTGACAAAAGGAACACCCGGCATGGCATTGGCCTTAGACGGAATCCAAAAAGAAGGAATTGCTGCCGCAGCTGAAAGGGCGGCTGCCCGTTTCAGGAACGAGCGACGTGAAATATCTTCAGATTTCATGGTAAATATATTAGATAAATTATTAATGTTTGCGTGCACATAAAAACAACAACCTCACAAAAATAGATATTTTTTTCTTACATAAAAGCTTTCTCAGAAGTTTTTTCCTAAATCTTTGCAAACGTTTTCCGGTTTATGGGTGTTGTAACAAAAAACTATATACATTTGTCGACTTTTAAATAAGAATATAAGTGATATGAAGATCAGACAGATTCTATCCATCGGATGTTTCCTTTGGATACTAGCCTCCCTCCGTTTGGCAGCACAACAACCGGAAATACAACCCTTGCCCATAGACCCGAAAATAAGATACGGACAGCTAAATAACGGGTTGACTTATTACATCCGACACAATGCACAGCCGAAAGACCGTGCGGATTTCTTTATCGCCCAGAATGTCGGATCGATCCTGGAAGACGAGAACCAGCGCGGACTGGCCCATTTCCTTGAACACATGGCGTTCGACGGAACAAAGAACTTCCCAGGGCATGGCATGGATGAATTTACCGAAAGCATCGGGATGCGCGGAGGTGAGAACTTCAACGCTTATACAAGTTTCGACGAAACGGTCTACATGATCATGAACGCTCCGGTCACCCGCGAAAGCATTGTCGACTCCTGCCTGCTGATCCTGCACGACTGGTCGGGCTTCATCACCCTCGCAGATACGGCCATCGAAAAGGAACGGGGCGTGATCCGGGAGGAATGGCGCACGCGACAGGATGCCCAGGCACGTATCTGGGAACAGCAACTCCCGAAAATGTTTCCGGACAACAAATATGCATACCGGATGCCGATCGGCACGATCGACGTGATCAACAACTTCAAGCCGGACGAGCTTCGCGACTATTATAAAAAATGGTATCGCCCCGACTTGCAGGGTATTATCATTGTAGGGGATATAGATGTAGACAAGGTGGAAGCGGCCGTAAAACGTATTTTTGCTGATATCCCGGCTCCGGTAAATCCGGCCAAACGGGAATATACGGAAGTGGCGGACAATGATAAACCGCTTGTTTCCATTGCTACGGACAAGGAGGCTTCCAATATGGTCCTTTCCATATTCTATAAGCACGACAAGATGCCGAAAGAGTTGTATGCCACCGCCGCCGGGTTAATGAAGGACTATATGGAGAATGTCGTCGAAACGATGATAAACGAACGCTTTGCCGAGATGATGCAAAAAGCGGATCCTCCCTTTGTCGCCGCCCAGGCTTCGGATGGAGATTTCATGATTGCCAAGACAAAAGGCGCTTTCACGGTTGCCGCCCTGGTAAAGGAAGGTGAGATCGACAAGGCACTCGACGCGCTTGTGACGGAGACGGAACGGGTGAAACGGTACGGCTTCACGGCTTCCGAATATGACCGCGCCCGTATCAATGTCCTGAAACAATACGAATCGCTGTTCAACGACCGCGACAAACAAAAGAACCGCTCTTATACGAACGAATATGTCCGCCACTTTACAGACGGTGGTTACATTCCGGGCATAGAAACGGAATATCAGCTAATCAGCCAGATCGCACCGCAAATCCCGATCGAGCAGGTGAACCAATACGCCCAGAGCTTGATCGGTGACAAGAATATCGTAATCGGCTTGACCGGCCCTGACAAGGCAGACATAAAATATCCGACCGAGGCCCAATTATTGGAAGACTTTATCAAGGCGCAACAATTACCGGTCAAACCCTATGAAGAGACTGTTTCCAACGAACCGCTGATCCCCGAACTGCCCGCTCCGGGAAAGATCAGGGAGATGAAAACGGACCCGCTGTTCGGCGCGACGGTCCTGACACTCGACAACGGTATCAAGGTCGTACTGAAACATACGGACTTCAAGAAAGACGAGATCCTGATGACGGCCACCAGCCCCGGTGGCAGCACCTTGTTCGGAGCGAAAGATATCGACAACCTGAAAGTATTCAACGATGTCATTACGCTTGGCGGAGCCGGCAATTTCTCGGCAACCGATCTGAACAAGGTATTGGCAGGAAAGAAAGTCTCCTGCTCTCCTTCCATCGGCCTGAATACGGAAAACGTAAACGGTTATGCCGCTCCTGCCGACCTGAAGACATTGTTTGAGCTGGTTTATCTCTATTTCACGGCTCCGCGCATGGACGAAGAGGCTTATACATCCTTCGAGAACCGTATGATCGCACAGTTGAAAAACCTGGAACTGAACCCGATGGTGGCGTTCAGCGACACACTGACAAAGGCGATTTACGACAATAACCCGCGTGACGGCCGGCGACTTCAAGCAGATCAGCTACCCACGCATCATGGAGATGTACAAAGAACGGTTTGCCGACGCTTCAGACTTTATCTTTACGTTCGTCGGAAATATCGACACAGACAGTATCCGTCCTTTTGTAGAACAATATCTGGCGACACTCCCGGTCAAAGGACGTGCCGAAAAAGCCAATCCCGCCGAAGTACCGGCTATCCGCAAGGGCGAATACACGAATATCTTCAAACGCGCTCTGGAAACACCGAAAGCGTCGGTTGTCAACTTCTGGTCCGGCAAGATGGAATATAATCTTGAAAACATCCTCACCGCCACTATGTTAAAGCAGATTCTCGATCTGGTCTACATGGAAAAGGTACGCGAGGACGAAGGCGGGACATATGGAGTACAGACTTCCGCACAGATTTCTTCCTTCCCTGAAGGGCAGACATTCCTGCAAGCCTATTTCGATACAGATCCGGCCAAACGGGAAAAGATGAACGCTATCGTCCGAACAGAACTGGATAACATCGTCAAATCCGGCCCGCGCGACGAAGATTTCAAGAAGAGCCAGGACAATATCCTGAAGCGCCACACAGAGAACCTACAGGAGAATGTTTACTGGCTGACGACTTTGGATAATTATTACTTCCGCGGGTTCAACGGCGAGACAGCATACGAAGAAACGATAAAAGGCATCACGCCAGCCAAGATTCAAGCTTTTGCCAAAAAGTTGTTAGGACAGGGCAACCGGATCGAAGTGGTAATGGAGCCGTAACCGCCTTGCAGAAGTTA
>OKTP01000545.1_pt1 | contig 12759 bp, 10 predicted proteins | sample 1606291 | NCBI WGS metagenome assembly OKTP01 (sample SAMEA3879558, study PRJEB24766) | human gut metagenome | biome: human-associated habitat; feature: feces | place: USA | collected 1985/1987
GGTATCCATTATACGCTCGACGGCAGCGAACCGACGGCAACCAGCCCGAAATACGAAGCCCCTCTCCGCATCAAGCAAAATGCAGAAGTGAAAGCCGTAGCTGTCCGCCCGACCGGAAACAGCCGCATCTTCTCCGAGAAGATCGACTTCAACAAGGCGACAGCCAAGCCGGTCACATTGAAGGTGGCTCCCAGCAGAGGCTATGACTTCAACGGAGGCCCTGAACTGACCGACGGCCTGAGCGGCAACGACAACTACAAGACCGGACGCTGGTTAGGATTCCAGGGCAAGGACTTGGATGCCGTTATCGACCTGAAAGAACCGACCGAGTTCAGCAAAGTGTCCTTCAACACGAATGTTGTGAAAGGGGACTGGATCATGGGAGCGGCAGGCGTTACCGTAAAGGTATCGGACGACGGACAGAACTTCAAGGAGGTAGCTTCCAAGGTTATCCCGTCTTTAGGCAAAGACGACAAAGACGGCCTTTACCCGCAGGAAATCTCCTTCGACCCGGTAAAAGCCCGCTATGTCGAAGTCATCATCAAGAGTGACAAACTCCCGACATGGCACGGAGGTGCAGGTAATCCGGCGTTCTTGTTTGTGGACGAAATCAATCTGCAATAAGTAAATATTTAGGCACAGATTACACGGATTTCACGGATTCTCTTTCTCATCTCCGTGTAATTCGTGAAATCCGTGCCTAAAAAATATAAAGAAGTTTTGCTATTCTAACATATTCCCCCATGAAAAGAGACATACTTATCCTTTCTGCCCTTTGTACCTGTTGCAACCTTTTTGCCGAAGAGATCACAGTCAAGTATCTCAGGTATGCAGGTCCTTATGAAATAAAATTGTGTGCCGAATGTAACAAGATCATCTGCGCCGGGGTCGTGTAAGCGCCTTCACCCAGAAAAACATTTTTGTCCTTAACTGCATATCTTTTCAAGAAATACCCGGACTTTAATCTCGATTCTAAGTTTGTTCCTGCTATAATTTCGGATGATATACGGATTATCATGGACTATGAGTAATGAATTAACGTTAAATTTGGTATATTCATCTATTTTTCTTAACTTTGCAAGAACTTCAGGCAGAAATCCACTACTTTTTAAGTACATTAAGTTCTATTTTATGCATGGGATAACTTTTCATCCTCTCTTAGAAATTACACAGAGCCTGCTTTAAGAAAAAACATTTTATAAACCATTGCGAGGTATTGAATAAATGCCTTACTAAAACGTAACTTTATGAGATATAAAGATAGTTTGCAATTGCCATTTTTTGGGGCGATAAACATCATTTTACCTATAACAGCAGCTGTATACTACTATAATTTTAGATTGTGCAAGCTACAGGAGAAAAGAGACGTGTGATGACGATGGCAGTTTACGGTTCTGATAAGGAATAAAGTCTTCAAGATATTGAAACAAGGGGAAAATAAAAGTGAGATTCTGAAGGAGACCGGAAGTACAGTCGCCATAGACAACACAAGCCTCTCTGTCCGGGAGGGTAAGATATTCGTAATCACGGGACTTCCAGAAAGCAGCAAATCAAGTGAACGGACATAGGGATTTGATAGACAACTGGATTCCAGACAAGGAAGAATATTACCGATAAACGTCACGATGGAATGAACGTTCAGACTTTCCTTGTGATGATGTCACTATCGCGTACATGGAATAAAAAACACCACGACTACAGATACGCTCTGAAGATTTGTGGAATGATGAAATCTTATACCATTACCACATTTGGAATAGCAGAAAAGATCAAGAATTATATCTTATTGTTGATCTTGCAGACATAATTCGTTCAAAATGACTTTTATCAATAATTAATTGTCCATTTTATGTAATAGGCGTAGCATTATGCTTTTATAACTTTGCATCATCAAAAATTAACGTTATAAACCAAGTGATTCGGTCACTAAAAACAATATCAGTGCCAAAATGAAAAAAAGTATTTTTTTCTTCTTCCTGTTATTCAGTTTGCAAGCTTTTTCACAAAAAGTTGCGATAAAGAACAATCTCGTATATGATGCACTGTTGACTCCCAATCTATCGCTGGAGTTTTCTTTTGGGGAAAAATGGACCTTGGATACCCAAGTGGGCATGAATTTTTTCTTCTATGAGAACGATCCCACTGCAGATGAATACAAAACAAAGAAATGGAGCCATTGGCTTGTGCAACCCGAGATACGATATTGGATTTGCGAGAGATTCAGCGGCTGGTTTCTCGGACTGCACGCACATGGAGGCCAAATGAATGTCGGTGGGATAAACATCCCTTTTATTCTTCAGAACAAGCATAAAGAGATGAAGGCGCACCGTTATGAAGGCTATTTCTACGGTGGCGGCATCAGTGCCGGTTATCATTGGATTTTATCCGACAGACTCAATTTTGAAGCCGCTTTGGGGATAGGATATGCACACGTGAGATATGACAAGTTCAAATGTACGGCTTGCGGACAAAGGATGGAGAAGGGAGGAGCCGATTACCTCGGCCCAACAAGAGTCTCTCTCTCTATTATTTATATACTTAAATAAAACAGGCCTTGGGCAAAATTAGTATAAGATATAAAAATATGAAGTGAATGAGATCAATGCATTATTACATAAAGCTGGCAGTAGTCTGTGCCAGCCTTGGTTTGACGGCTATATTCGGACAGGCCCAAGAAATCGCTGAGCGAAACCTATCACCATTACATTGGAGATATGACGTGAGGGTCAAGCGGAGCGCGGATGGAAAAAGTCTGCGTTTTTCCCTGCATGTGGACGCCATGACCCGGTTGGAGTCACAGAACGTTCTTGTCATCTATCCATCACTGGTTTCCGCCAGTGGGGATGACAGGATCGATTTCGCGCCTGTCGGTATCGCAGGCAGGATACGATATAAGGCCATTACGCGGTCGAAGGCTCTCGGTGAGAATTCCAGGACATCTCGGTTCGACAATGAGCTCCATCCTTTTTCGGACATAGAGGAGCAGGGGGTTTCCTTTCAGGAATCCGTCTCGTTCGAACGCTGGATGACGGATGCCCATGTGACGGTGAGAGAGGAACTGCTCGGTTGTGTGGGTTGTGGCATACGTGAGAATCAAGGTACCGTGGCTGTCATTGACCTGCCTGTTTTCAAGGAGGAGGATTATGCGTATGATTTCCTCGAACCGGAAAAGGTGACGGTCAAGTATTATAAAGACTCCTTTGACAGCAAGGTCACTTTTCCCGTGGCGAGCTACGAGCTGAGCAAGGCTTTCGCTAATAACGGACAGGAGCTCGCCCGGCTGGAAGAATTCATATCAAGAAGTCTGGAAATAAAAGGGGGCGAGTTGAAAGAGGTCCTCATTGAGGGCTTCGCTTCTCCCGAGGGTAAAGCGGAATATAACCAGTCACTGGCGGAAAGACGTACCCTAGCGCTCTCGAATTATATCTCCGGAAAATACCCCGGGCTTAAAAAGGCCGCGACTTACCGGACGGTCGGTGCTGGGGAGGATTGGAAGGGCCTTAAAAAGCTCGTAGGCATTTCTCCTCTATCCAATAAAGAGGAGTTGCTGTCTATCATAGACCGATATCCGACGGATACGGAACGAGAGTCCGCCATACGTAACTTGGACAACGGCAGGACCTACGGTATACTTCTGAAAGAGTTTTATCCGCAACTCCGCCGTACGACTTTTCGTTTCAGTTTCGATGTAAGGGTCTATACCCAGGAGGAGTTACCTGAAATATTTGCCACGAGACCGGAATGTCTGAGCTCACACGAGATGTACCAACTCTCGGAAATATATCTCATGCGGGGGGAGAATCCTCTCCCTGTCTTCCAAAAGGCGTACGAACAGTTTCCTGAGGATGTGGTAGTGACACTAAACTATGCCAATGCCTTGCTAAAATACGGGAAAAAGGCAGACAGTGCCTTACGGGTGTTGAACGACGTGAAGAACGACAGCCGGGCCCTTTTCCCGATGGCGGTCGCCTATCATATCAAAGGGGACTGGAGAAAGGCGGAAGAATTGCTGAAGGAGGCTTATAAGCAGGGGGATGACCGTGCCAGGGCTTTCTATGGCGAAGACGCTTATGAATAAAGTTAAGACTTTATATAACAACAGTTAATTTATTTATTCACTAATTTTTTTAAGTTATGAAAGTAAACAAATTTATTTTAGCAGGCGTTGCTGTCCTAGGTTTAGGCATGACGGCCTGTAATAATGACGATGTTCCTTCGGTAGGGAATCCTACCGAAGGAAACACATTCGTAGGAATGTACATCTCTACTATGAAAGATGTCATGACCAAGGCGGTAAATGACAACCAAGGAGATTACGCGGGTAGAAAAGAGGAGAGTACACTTGAGTCTTTACGGCTTATCTCTCCTGGTACGCCTCGGGACTGGACGCTAGGAAGCGCTGACGAGGAGAATAAATTCTGGGCAACGGCAACGACCGGCACTTACACGGTCGCTCCATGGAAAGCCACCTCGGGCTCCCAAACAATGGCGTTGTTGTTTAACAGGGGAACTCTTGAGCCTGGTATCGCAACAGCCACGAACGAGGAGTATGGAAGTGTGGCTACCGCGGTGGCCGACATCGCGGCTCTCGCCACGGATAATAAGTTCGTGATGACCTCGAAGGTCGAGCAGAAAACCATCCAGGACAATATCTCCGAGGAAACAGTCAAGACAGGCACGGGAGAGGCTCAGAATGTATTCTCCTTTGACATGGAACGTGTCGTGTCGCAAGGCATGGTCACAAAAGGGGGAGGCCTAAATGCGGAAACAGCTGATGGAAGAGGATCTGTTGATCTTGATAACCTCACGTATACGGCTATCAACGGCGCCGCAAAGACGTATCTTTTCCTCAACCATGCAGGAGATCGTACAATCACAGTGGGAGACGGGCTTTACAAAGATTTCACATCCGCTATTGATGACTATGTTGATTTTCAAAATGCCCAAGATCCGAACGGTACTGCCAAGGAGCATTTGATTCGCCTGGGAAACCTCTTGCCGGAAGAGACTCCAACAGCGGATAAGCTTGGCATGTACGCGGCCAAGGCGGTTGCGGCAGATGCTACCGAGGCTAAAAAGGTGGCAGGTATTTATTTCTTGGAGAATTCCGTAAAAAAGGAGGCACTCACACCTGACAATAAGAATTTCGGTTACTATCGCCTACCGTATGCCAAGGTCTATACGACTTATACTCCAAAAGAGGTATTGCATTGGGATCAAGATCAAAAGAAGTTAATCAGTAAACCCGGGGTAAAGGGCGAGACGTTCTATCGAGGAGAAGGTGATGGGCTGATCTATGCCAGCAAGGATGCCGCAAAGAAAAGCCAGTTGAGCCCGGATCAAAAAGCTTACACCTACGCAAAAGGGAGATGCGCATATCGTGCGTTATGGAACCGTCAAACAAACGCTGATGGAAAAACGATTGTGAACGCTAATACTCGTCGTAACAACACCTATCTGTTGACAATTACGGCTTTCCAGGGTCTAGGTATGCCGTGGGATCCTTCCGATCCTAAAGATCCGTATCTGCCGAAGCCTGATGATAAGGAAGAACCGACGAATCCTGAAAATCCGGATATCGAGAAAGAAGAGACCTACATGCGTGTCGAGGCCAAGATACTCCAGTGGAACCTCGTCTCACGTGATGTCGTTCTTGAATGATATTTAGATAAGAGGTAAACTCAGTTAACAATTTCTCACATAACCTTCTGAGAGGGAAGGGGAAAAACTCCCCCTTCCCTCTCCAATAGACAAATAAATAGACCTCAAACGGTTAATAATCCAAATATAAGCTATATCAAATGAGAATCAGAAGCGTACATCCTGTCACATTTATCATGCTGCTGGCCTGTTGTCTTATTGGTTGTGATTCAGCCGTATTCGATGACTTGAGTGATTGTCCGCAAGGCGTCAATTTCCATTTTTACAGCCAGACCCCTTGCGGACAATTTCCCGATTATCCGTCAGATATCAGGCAGGTCCGAGTATTTGCCTTTGACGAGAAAGATGTACTGGTGAGCGAATTCTCTGATAAGAAGGTAGTTCTTTCGGCAGATTATTCCTTGTCCGTCACTTTGCGGCATACGGGGAAACTTACGTTTGTCGCATGGGGAAGCCGTAACCTAGAGGCTTATGATTTTTCTGGTTTCAAAGAAGGCGTCACGACCAAGCAGGAAATGTGGGTTGCGCTACGGTTGAAAGACAGAAGGGTCTCTTCAGTCCCAGAACCTCTGTACGTCGGGCTAGCTTCCATATCGCTGGAGAATCGGGAGGATATGGGAAGCATATATGAGCGGGTGTCCTTCAATATGCGGGAACTGACATACCGGGTACATTTTACTATCTGGCCCATCCCCGATCCATTCCCTATGGACGAGGAATTCGTCATAAGGATAGAAGATGATAACGGTGTTTATAACTTTAACGGGCAGATCGCCTTTTGCGAACGTTTTGAATACGTGGCCGAAGCCACACGTGATACGGAAAGGATATTAAAGGCTGACTTTACGCTGATGAAGCTGGAGGAAGGCAGGAACACGCTCGTATCCCTAGTCAACAAGACAACTGGGGAGATCCTTTATACCGCCAATCTGGTGGATGATATAATCATGTTCCGAGGTGATTCGGGCGAACCACCGTATAGCCTGGAGTGTGAGCATGATTTTCCCATAATATTGAAACTTAAGTATGAGAAGAGTACATGGACGTTGGTACAAGCGACCGTTCTGGACTGGAATGTTGTTTCCCGTCCCGTAGAACTAGGTGCTGATATCATTTAGGACAGATTTAAAATCCGTGTAGTATCTGAAAGGAGTTGAGATTATTATAAAAAACGATATATAATGAAATACGGAACTGTGATAAGGTTGTTGACAACGGTCTGCGTGGTAATTATACAATTGACCGGATGCTCGCCAGATACGGAAGATATGAAAAGATCCCTCGCGGATATTCCTATCCGGATCGTGGCGGAAATGAACAAGGGCACCGGTGCTTCCCGGATGACGAAAGCCCCTGTGCATTCAGGGGGGAATGGAAGGAAAACTATATCGGTGCGGAGGAATACGAGAAAACCGTCAAACATGTCCTACTCTTCGCTTATAAGAACATCGGGACCTCTCCGGAGAAAATCATTTTCTATTATCCCCAAGGCACTGCCAATCCACTGGTAGGTATAACCGGCATTGACCATTTCGAGATGAGAGAGATGGGAGGAATAACCGTAGAGGACTCCGATATAGCCCTGGACCTGGAGCTGATGGGTGGTAATTATAATTTTGTCTTATTGGTCAATTGCGAATCCGGACTGAAAAAGATCCGGGAAGAGCATATGATTCCGGATCCGAGACTGCTGACGGAGAAAACCGAGATTTTCACGTCCGACGATCTGCAAGGAGAAAACCGGAAGTATCTTCCCATGGTGGGCCAATGTAATTTTCACGTTCCGAACAATATGGGCGGCAATGACAGGGTAACCCTTTCACCTAGCATACTCCTGGAACGCACGCATGCCCGTGTCGAGTTTATCCTTACGACGGTTGATGACGCAGGAAACTACCTGTCTCCCTTGTTACCGCTTTCCAGAGTGACGAAACTCTCCTTGAATAATGAGACCAGCGGTTATTCCGTCCTGCCTTCCGCCGGGGAATATACCGCCACCGGTGGCGGTAACCCGGATATCAGGGGGGTGGACTACACGGGAGATCCCCTGTTGTTACCGGAAAGGCCCAGTTTTCACGAAGGTGCCAACGAGGGCTCCGGAGAATCCGCCTTTGTGGCCAAATGTAAAGGAAGGCTGCTCCCATATACGGGAGAGACACCTCGCTATATCTACGTGGCCCCGGGAGTCTACGGGAAAGAGGAAGCGCTGGCCTTGGTACTATCCATCGATTACCGGACGGGAGACCCCGATGAGACGTACAAGATCGAGCTCCATAACCCGGATCTTGGGCAAGATGACAAGGCATATTACAATATCCGTCGTAATACTATCTACCGTGTCTTCTCCACGCTGAAAGGGACCAAGAACATGGAGTACGACGTTGTCATGGATGAATGGGAGGATACGGAGGTGGCCATCCCCTGGTAACAAAGACGCCACTCATGTCATCAAAAAGAGAAACAGTTTAAAGAACAGACACATATGAGAATCAAACATTACACTTTGCTATTCGCTTTCTTGGCGATATTTATGGGAATACCTCTCATACAAGGGTGCAGTGACCCTTTTGATGAGCATGGAAACAGAGGGACGGAAGTACCGGCCAAGGATGGCTGGAGATCTGTCACCATGTCCGTCGAGGGGCTTGGCCTTCGAAATCCCTTGACCCGCTCCCTTACGCCGGAGGGAGAGAACGAGACGACGGCGGAGAGGATCAGGGTACTTGTGTTTGACAAAGACAATAAGTTCTCATACGAGGCCAAAGTGACATCTTTCATTCCTTCCGGCGATCCGGATGATAAGAAAAGCAAGGGTACCATGACCCTGCTGGCGAAAAATACCCCTTCGGGCAATACCAGCACTTTCGTGATGCTGACCAATATCGCCGCGTCAGACGAGGCCGGGGCGGAAGAGTGGACCGGAAAAACACGGGAAGAGATTATGGAACTTTTCACATTCTCTATGCCCGACAAGGGGGAATGGAAGGACGGAGAGCTCCCGATGTGGGGAGTCTCGGATCCGGTCAAGGTGGATCACAGTTCCGGCGCCGTTTCAAAACTCGGGACCATCTACCTGATCCGTGCCGTGGCACGTGTGGATGTAGGGCTTAAACTGAGTGACACGTCGGAAGGGGCTTCCACGTTTGACGAGAAAGCCGAGGGCATTGAGGGGATAACACTGACTAAGGTATTCTTTTATAATACCAATACAAAAGGACGGATCTCTCCGTTCGAGAGCGAGACTTATTGGGATCAGGCCAATAGAAAGGCGAAACAGCCTTCCATTCCTGATCCCGCTCCGGCCGTGACAGGAAGGACCGACAGGACATCCGCCATAGTGGATGAGAAAATATTATTGCGTGAAGTCTATGTCCCGGAGGCGGTCAACACACCGACAGGTGCCACGCAAGGAGCCAACGGAGAGGCGCTCCCGGAAGAGGATACGGAAAATTACTTGAGACGCCCCTATATCGTTGTCGGACTGACCGGCGCGGACAAGAGTCGTCCCGACAAGGAGACATTCTTCCGGATAGACTATTTGAAACGTACGGGAACCGAGGCCGACGCTACATACGAGTACCTGCCCTTACTGCGAAACCACCGTTACTTGGTGAACATCACGGCGGTGGGTGGCCCGGGATTCGACACGGAAGAGGACGCAAAGAAAGGGCCGGCCGCCAATATCATGTACAATGTCGTGGTATGGAACGAGTCCACAATGTCCAACGTACAGTATGACGGGCAATATATGCTGGGGGTCAGCGATGATCATTTCACTTTTTATAGGGAGGGAGGTAGCCTGACGGCGAAAGTGCAGACTTCCTGGCCCGAGGGGTTCACGGTAGAGGGGCTGCCCGCATGGATTAGCTATTCCATAAAGCCCTCGGAACCAGGAAAGTCAGCACCGACCGACGAGAAAATCGTGACCTTTACGGTCACGGAGCAGGTGGACACGGACCGCACGTGGCCGGAAAAAACAGAAGATGCCCAAAATGCGCTGAAAGCCGCTTATGTGAAAGCGGGCCGTATGAAATGGTTCCTTGGCTTTGAGCAGTCCAAGGATATCAATGTCAACCTACGGATCTTCGCGGACGAGGCGTGCAGCCAGCCGCTGGAATTTATCGAGGTCAACCAGTACGGCGAGAGCTATGGGCAGCCTGGTAAGGTGGTAACGAAAGACGGACAAACGCTTACGGCGGAAGAGGCCGGTGCCAAGGTCACTTTCTATGTGAAGACAGAGCCTCATAACCTGGAACCCGTTTTCCATGCCGAAGCCGCCAACCCGTTCAAAATAGAGAAAGCGGATCAACTTGCGGGCGGGATATGGAGATACACGGTGACAGCTCCCGATATCACGGAGAATCTGGAGTATTTCGATAATTTTAATACTACTTATATCTTCACCGTTACACATGCGGGAACCGATAGAAGCGCATCGGGAAAACTCAGTCTCTTACAGAAAGAATATAATGCCATCCCCTTCTTCGACAAATGGCTGCATCAGTCATTGCTGGTGTCCAGCAACAGTATCTATCTGATGAACGGCAAACAGAAGCAATATTATGTCAAGGCCAACAGCGAATACAAGATCGAACTGGTTTCCGCTTTGTCCGATAACGGAGCGGGTGATGTGATAGAGACGTTCGCTCCTTTCTATGAGAAGGATCCTTCTCTTTCCGGAAAACCAGTTTCTTTCACGGCTGTTGACGATATCACAACCTCACGTCTTTACTCTGGTAAGGCGAGATTCAAAATTTATTCCCCTGACGGTCTTTTCCCTGAGAGAGAGTTCGAGGTGGAACTGGTTTCCGGAATAGTGCAGCCTGAAGCGAATACTTATATGCTCAAAGCAGGTGCAAAGCAAGGGATATTTATCCCCGTTTCCCGCGTAAATACCGCCTATGAGTATTATAACATGCTTCTGGAACATGACGCTGTTTTGAGTGGTAAGCAAGGGCTTCCCGGAAACAGATCAGACTTCATGCTGAATAAACTGGATGAAGATGATGACTGGAAAGTCAATATCGTGTGGACGGACATTCAAAAGTCCGACGGGCAGAATGACATAGAGCGAGCAGGACTCAGTGAATTATCCGAACAAGGAGGTTCCGGTCCGGGGTCATATATCTATCTCAAACCTGGACAGACCCCGGGAAATGTGTTGATAGAGATCAAGTCAGGAAAGATCAAGGGAAATCCGACACTTTGGTCCTGGCACATCTGGATAGTTGACAAGTATCCGACAGTATTGGAGGTCGGTAAATATGGAGGAGACGGACCGGAGACGGTTCAATTGATGTCGCATCTGTTGGGGGCTTACGAGAAGGTTCATTCACAGTATAGCGCTGACGAGTCTAGGGAATTTGGTATGCAATACCAATGGGGCAGGAAAGACCCGTTCCCGGCACATGATGTTCGTGTCAATACGAACTTCTATGACGGCAACGGCAAGTCTTTTGATTTCCTTTGGGAACAAAGGGGAAATGATGTGGATTATGGAAAAACAGATGCTCAGCAAGCGAGAGGGGCCGTTCTTACGATGAAGCAGAGCATTGAACATCCAAGCGCCATCGTCTCCCATCAAAGTTTCTGGCTGTATGAATGTTTCCCGCATGGAATGGTTAATAATTTCAAAGATCGCTGGGTGTTCCTGTATCCATGGAACCAGCCTTCCCTGACAGGAAATCCGGAAGATGTGGGCGGAAAAACCGTATTTGACCCTTCCCCTTACGGATTCCGGATCATGTCACAAAAAGAGGCCGTGACTTTGAGATACGCATATTATTACGAGAGCAAATCCGGAATACAGACACCTCTGCCCGGAAGTATTTATGACGGCTCCTTCTTAAGTGGCTATACAGGGGGGAACGAGGTCATTTTCGCCGTTGCACAGGCCAGGAGCGATACTCATGCGGGCCGTTATCTACTCAATTCCACTGGAGGTCCTGCCGGTTGGGCGGCTGCTTCCAATACAAATGCTACTTACAGGCGTTGTATGACCTTCTCCGTACGTCCGGTTATCGATCCGGATATAACAGATGATTATAAACAATTTTTACCTGAATAAAAAATACCCGTGCAGGTACTGCCTGTACGGGTATATAAACAATTTGAAAGAAGAAAGTGAAACTATTATATTTGAGAGAACATTTATGTTGTTCGAATTATCAGATGAATTCAGATACCGGATTCTCTTGCCACCAACTAGACAAGGATGATGTATACCAGATTGACAACAGCAAGTCATCCTGTGCGCTCTTTGTGATTCAAGGCCGGGTGAATTTCGATTTAGGGAAATCTTATGAGGGGGAAATGGAGCAGAGACAGATGTTATACATACCTCAGAATATGAAAGCCCAGATAGAATCCATAACAAGTTCAAGATGTATTCTTTTGTTTTGGGATAAGCACTTGAATGTATGTAATAAGTTGTTTTTAAACTCTTTGCTTTCTAAAGAGAATGATACAGATATAAAAAATATTATTCTTCCGATCAAAAGTCCATTAATGAATATATTAGAGTCCATTAACTTGTATCTGGATGCAAGATTACTTTGTAGGCATATGCATTCACTGAAACAGCAGGAACTGCTCCTAGTCTTGAGAGGTTTTTACACAAAGCAAGAACTGGCAGCTTTTTTTTCCGCATCAACCAATATCGGGGAATCATTTGAAAGATTTGTCTTGGATAACTATAGAAAAGCAGATTCGGTCAAGGAACTTGCCGACTTGTACCATATATCAGAGCGATCTTTTAACCGAAAGTTTCATTCTTGTTTTGGGGAAAGCCCCTATCAATGGATACAGAAGAAAAAAGCGAGACATATACAGGAAATGATTAATAACCCAGAGCTCTCTTTTAAAGAGATAGCCGGATATTTTGATTTCAGTACGTCTTCACATTTCACGGCATACTGTCAAAGGATGTTCGGAATGTCCCCCAGCGAGTTGAGAAAGAAAAATAGAGATAAATGGATTAAGAAATGAAGAAATCGGAAAACATTCAAATAACAGAATTTGATAAGAAGGCAAATGTACATAATATGGAGTTATTGCCAGTGGTATGCTTACCGGTTTACAAGGAGATTGTAAAGGAGA
>OKTP01000546.1_pt1 | contig 12747 bp, 9 predicted proteins | sample 1606291 | NCBI WGS metagenome assembly OKTP01 (sample SAMEA3879558, study PRJEB24766) | human gut metagenome | biome: human-associated habitat; feature: feces | place: USA | collected 1985/1987
TTCCGATCTGAGAGTTAAGAACATCTTTCAGCTTTTCTTTAATGTAGCGCACGCCCTGGATATCAGATGTGATCTCACGGAACATGCCAAGATACGTGTCAATGCTTTCTCTTGCAAAGCCTTCTTTTTCCAGCTCTTCGGAAACTCCCTCAAGACCGATCTTGTCCATCTTATCGAGCGTTATAAACACACTGTCATAATCTTCCTCTTTGAATCCGCTGTATGCAGCCATCGCCTTTAAGAAACGGCGGTCATTAATACGGATCGTAAAGTTTTTAAAATCCAATTTTCCAAGCAGTGTGGTGGTAGCAAGGATCAGCTCAATCTCTGCGAGGTTGGTCGGCTCGCCGAGGATATCGATATCGCACTGCATGAACTGACGAAAACGTCCTCTCTGCGGACGATCCGCTCTCCACACATTTCCCATCTGAAGTGCCTTAAACGGAGACGGCAGTTCATTCGCATGATTTGCATAGTATCTTGAGAGAGGAACAGTCAGGTCGTAACGAAGTCCTCCGTCCACGAGATCTGCCTCTTCTTTCGCTGTATCAAGTTTTAGCTTCTCCCCTCTTTTTAAAATCTTAAAAATAAGTTTTTCATTATCTCCGCCCTGCTTACTGCATAAGTTCTCGATATGTTCCACACACGGAGTTTCCATAGAGGAAAACCCAAATGTTTTATATGTCTCTTTGATAAGACCGATAACATAATCCCGAACTTCCATTTCCGCCGGCATCATGTCTTTCATGCCTGTAACCGGTTTCTTTTTCAGCGCCATAACCATTCTCCTTTTCGTTCTATCATTTCATCGACCCTGTCGATATATTCCATAATATTTTTCACGTTTTCACAGCGAACCAGATTAATCTCTTTCCCGCTATCTGTCCGGATCGGATCTTTGAGTAATATCTTCGTCGACGCTCCCGCTCCGGCTGCCAGTATCGTCTGTTTTTCTTCCATAATCAGTATATTGTATATTCCGGCTTTGTCAAGTTCTGCATAACCGACATTTTCAAAATTTCCCGCAATATTTTTCTGCCTGTATAAATAATACGGCTGCAGTCCAATCCGCTTGGCACAATCAGCTGCCGACATTATCATCTGCGAAATCTCAGAATGAAGATCCTGTTTTCTTCCCTCCTGTCCGTATCTCGCCGCTCTTTTGATCGCCACCGTATGATTTCTTCCGACCAGATCTAATGTCTTTTGCTGCATTGTCTGAGGATTTATTGAAATACGAGTCACCGGGTATTTTCTGATCACCGCAAGCTTTTCTTCCGTAATGCTATCCGGTCTTCCTGCCTCCACTGTAAATTCAAGTACGTTTGACAAGTCGAAATTCTCCGTGATCGTCTTTAATAAACGATCCATCTGCTCTGCCTCCAAAGTCGTCGGCGTTCCTCCTCCGATATACACGCTGTCCGGTCTGTGCCCTTCCGACATTTTCCCGATTGCCCGGATTTCTTTCAACAAAGCAAAAAGGTAACTTTCCACCTTATCTTTCCACTCTGCGATCGGCGAAGAACTAAACGAACAGTAAGAGCATACGCTTGGGCAAAACGGAATCCCTACATATAAACTAAACCCATCCTTATAATCCAATTTGGACAAAAGTTTCTTTTCCCTCACAGCAATCTCACATGCAAGCTGCGCTTTCTCTTCACTGACAAAAAATTCATCACGAAACGCTCCGACTGTCCTGCGGACTGCTTCCGCTTCCGTCATCGATTCATATTGTTCCAATTTTGTCATGGCAAGTTTTGTCGGCCGCACTCCTGTAAGTGTTCCCCATGCAAGCGTTGTCCTTGTCTGTTGTTCGAGATATCGGTACAACAAACGAGTCAGTTCTTTTTTTATTGCCTGTTCTTTCGCCTCTTCTGTCTCCATTTCCGAAAGATCACCTGCTGCCGCTTCCACTTCCTCAAGCGCAATGGAAAAGCAAGACCCTCCGGGCAGATTTAATGCCACAAGAGATTCCTGCTTTTCATCTACATTCTGTATGATCTCTTCATTGGGGAAAAAGGCTTTTACAAGATGATATACATTGTATGTATATTTATTTTTCTTACTTGATACTTTAATCATCGTCTCTTCCCATTTCCTATTATCTCTGCGAAGCCTATTCCATCGCCACCTGTTATATCCATTCCTATATTCCAATCATTCCCGTTCACTTATTAACTTTATATGAAAGGATTATATTTCTTTTCATGCGAAATCGTTGTCTCTTCCATATGTCCGGGATATACTCTCGTATCTTCCGGCAAAACCAGAAGTTTTTCTCTTACCGAACGGACAAGCTCACTTCCGCTTCCCGTAGGAAGATCCGTTCTTCCGATAGAATTATGAAAAAGGGTATCTCCGCTGAACAATACATGTTCTTCTCCGATATAATAACAGCATCCGCCCTCTGTATGTCCCGGAGTCGGAATAATCTCCACCTGAAAGCCTGCGGTTTCTATCTGCGTATCCGCTTTTACATACTCTGCTTTTGTAAACACATATGACTGTCCGAGCATCGTCGCCGATGCATTCAGCACCGGATCGCATAAAATATTTTCTTCCCCTTCATATGCATAAACCGGACATCCGAAGATTTCCGCAAAGCGTTCCGCTCCCATAATATGATCAAAGTGACCATGCGTCAAAAGCAGCGCTTTTACGCAAAGTCCTGCATCTTTTATATGCTTTACGAATTCCTGAGGACAATCCGCCATATCTACGGCAAAACATTCCGAAGTCATCTCGTTTATTACGATATAACAATTCGTTCCTACAGGTCCGAATACAAATTTCTCAATGCGCATGAACTGTCTCTCCTTTTTATCAACTCTGACTTTGTTCAAACTGTCATTTTACTCCCGCCGCCTCCGCAACGGGAACGCTATTGCTTCTTACTTGAAAGGCTTCATATAAGATCAACCCGTCGTTCTCTCAATATCAAGAACTCCCTGAAGCTGACGCAGTTTCTCTATGATCGCATGGAGTTCCTCTCTTCCGTTTACAATAAATCCCATATCGATCGTTGCTGTTCCCTTTTTGCTTGTGCGAACATTCATAGACTTCACATCTATTTTCGCTTCTGTAAATACTTTTGAGATATCCATAAGGAATCCTTGTCTGTCGTTTGCGTACATCTTAAGCTCTGCCAGATATTTTCCGCCGCCCTCTGTCTCGGACGTATCTTCCCACTCCGCGTCGATCAAACGCGCCCTCTCTACATCAGAAAGGTGGAGCATATTAATACAGTCCGTCCGATGGATTGACATTCCCCGTCCTCTCGTGACAAATCCGACGATCTCGTCTCCGGGAACCGGATTGCAGCATTTTGAAAAACGCACTGCCATATCATTAATTCCTTTTACAACAATACCGCTCTTTGACTTTGCAATGTGAACTTTTTGAGAGTTTGCTTCTGAGATTCTCTCAAGAATCGTCTCGTCTGTAATTTCTTTCTTATGTTCTTTTTCGTACTCCTCAAAAAGTCTGTTTACAACCTGTCCTTCCTTTAAACCGCCATGACCGATCGCCGCCAAAACAGCGTCCCAATCCCTGAAGCCGTACTTTTTCTGAACAACCTGCTGATACTTCGGTTTCAGTATATTTTGGAGATTAATTGATTTCCCCCTGCAATAGGAAACGATCAATTCTTTTCCCCGGATAATATTATCTTCCTTAAACTCTTTTTTGAACCACTGGTTAATTTTATTTTTTGCCTGTGTACTCTTAACGATATTCAGCCAGTCGCGGCTCGGTCCTTTTGAATTCTGCGACGTAAGAATCTCGATCCTGTCGCCGTTTTGTATTTTATAATCTATATTGACAAGTTTTCCGTTTACACGTGCACCGACCATCTTATTTCCCACGGCGCTGTGTATCGCATACGCAAAGTCAACCGGTGTGGAACCGTTCGGCAAATTCTTCACGTCACCGTTTGGCGTAAAACAGTAAACGTCTTCAGCAAACAGATCAAGGTCGCCTTTTAACAGGCTTAAAAACTCCCGGTTATCCGACATGTCTCTTTGCCATTCCAAAATCTGACGCAGCCAGTTCAGCTTAGCCTCCTGAGATTCCATACTCTTCGCTGAATCTCCGCCTTCTTTATATTTCCAGTGAGCCGCAATACCGTATTCAGCCGTCTTATGCATCTCTTCTGTTCTGATCTGGATCTCAAACGGCTGTCCTGACGGTCCCATCAGCGTTGTGTGAAGAGACTGATACATATTCGGTTTCGGCATCGCAATATAATCTTTAAACCTTCCGGGAATCGGCGTGTACATCTCGTGGATTACTCCAAGCGCCGCATAACAATCTTTTACAGAATCAACAATTATCCGCACCGCAAACAGATCGTATACCTGATCCAGCGTCTTATTTTGATTCACCATTTTCTTATAAATACTGAAAAAATGCTTTACACGTCCATATACTTTCGCCTCTATATGCGCATTTTTCATATGTTTCGAAACTTCGGCTACTATCTGCTGCACAAATTCCTCGCGTTCTGTTTTCCTTCGGTTCAGATCCCTCACGAGATTATAATAAACTTCCGGTTTCCAGTATTTTAAAGACAAATCATCTAATTCTGTCTTAATCTTGGAAATTCCGAGTCTCTGCGCGATGGGAGCATAAATATCCATCGTCTCTCTCGCTTTTTCCTGCTGCTTTGTCGGAGTCATAAATTCAAGCGTACGCATATTATGCAGTCGGTCTGCCAGTTTAATAATAATAACCCGGATGTCCTTCGCCATCGCAAGAAACATTTTCCTGAGGTTCTCTGCCTGAACTTCTAATTTGTCCTGTGAATAATTCAACTGGCCAAGCTTTGTAACGCCGTCCACAAGAAGAGCGACTTCTTCTCCGAACTCACCTGCCACATCGTCAAGCGTCATATCCGTATCTTCTACTGCGTCGTGGAGCATTCCTGCCACGATCGTCTCTTTGTCCATCTCAAGATCCGCCAAAATAATACCGACCCAGAGAGGGTGGATAATATACGGCTCTCCTGATTTTCTCACCTGATCACGATGCGCTTCTTTCCCTATACGATAAGCTTTTTCGATCATGGTAATATCCGCAGACGGATGATACTTTCTCACTCTTTCAATAAGAACATGATAAAGCTGCTCCGGATCTTGATAATCCTCCGGCGCTTTTACTGCATGACCGTCCACGATCTCCAGATTTTTATTCAATTCTTCATATTCTGCCGTTCCTGCCATAGTAAAGTCCCCTTCTCTCATGCAGCTCATTCAACAAAGTTATAAGATCGTTTAATTATATCATTTCTTTTGATAATTTACAATCGTAAGCTGTATGCTTCGTCTGCCCATATATTCGTTAATTGACGGAAAATAAGTAACCGCGGTGACTTTTCCTGCCAGCATCTCTTTCAGGCAAGTCTTTACATCGCCGAAATAAACCGCTTTCATACGATTTCCCTGCTTATCTTCCAATATACACTGCAAAACATTCTCGTTTTTCCCTACAATTTTAGGTTGAATCACCTTCAGATCTTTCTCCGCAAACAGCGGTCTTTTATTTCCTTTTCCGAAAGGTTCCATCACCTGAAACTGCTCGATCAAATCTTCTGTTAAATACGGAAAAGGAACTTGCATATCGATATATACTTTCATTTGAAGGTCTTCTTCTGTCAATGTACAAAGAGAATTGATCGTTTCTCTGAATCGCTGAACATTCTCCTCTTTCAGGGACACGCCTGCCGCCTGCCTGTGGCCGCCGAATTTTGTAAACAGCGCCTGACATTTACACAATTCTGTAAACATGTCATACTCTTCCGTAGACCGTCCCGATCCTTTCACTCCGTCTTCTGCCTTTGTTAAGATGATCGTAGGCCTATAATATCTGTCTCTGATCTTTCCTGCGATAATTCCCGCAATACTTTCATGACAGTCCGGCAGATAGATCACAAATACTTTGTCCTCTTTCAGCGAGGTAGTTTCTATCATCTCTGCCGCTTCTTTAATTCCTCGTTCCGTCATTTCCTTACGGCTGTCATTTAACGCCTTTAAATCTTCCGCCAACATGACCGCATCCCGCCTCGTCCGTGTACTCAGCAGTTCCAATGCTCTTTTTGCGGTGTCCAGTCTCCCGCTCGCATTAATACATGGTCCAAGAACAAACCCGAGATCGTATGTATTCAAATATTCGGGATTGATTCCCGTACATTCTATAAGCGCTTTTAACCCTTCATTTTTTGTGCGCTTGAGCATCTCAAGTCCCTGTTTCACAAAAATACGATTTTCTCCCTTTAGCGCCATCACATCACCTACTGTTGCAATCGCCACATTTTCCATAAGATAATCAACGTCTTCCGGATCTCGGAGCATAACATTATACAATGCCTCTACTAACTTATATGCGACCGCTGCCCCGCACAGATTTTTAAAAGGATACTCACAATCCGGACGCCTTGGATCTACAACCGCATCAGCCTGCGGCAGGAGATATTCCCGTTCTTTGTTTATTTCTACAAAAGGAACTTGATGATGGTCTGTCACGATCACCGTAAGACCGTTTTTTCTTCCGTAAGTGATTTCTTCCGCAGCCGCAATCCCGTTATCACATGTAATAATCGTATCGATCCCATCATCTAACGCCCGGTCGATCAGCATTTTATTTAATCCGTATCCGTCTTTAATCCTGTCGGGAATATCTGTATCAACATCTGCTCCGAGTCCTTCCAGACCTTCTTTCAAAATATAAGCTGCATTCACACCGTCAATATCATAATCTCCGATCACCCTTACGGGTTTTTCTTCCCTGATCTTCTCCGATAAGATCTCAACCGCCTTATCCATGTCCTTCATTAACATTCCGTCATACAGGTCGGCAATCGTTCCGTTCAAATAAAGATTAATCTCTTCATCTTCTATAATATCTCTGTTTCTGATCAGGCGGGCAATGACCGGCGAAATATTATATTTCGCTCCGATACTGCTGAAATCAGCTTTCTTCATCATTACATACCAGCGTTCCATCGTTTGTTCCTCCAAGTATATCACGTACATTTTTGTATTATAGTATCATAATTTTCAAAATATCACCATAGAGAAAACCGGCCGTAAAACGTTTCCGCTTCACGACCGGTCTTTTCATTTTCGTTTCAAACAATCTTTTAACGAAAATTTATCTTCTCTTTTTTTTCTTTTTTGTTTTTGATTTTGCTGCTTTTTGAACATTTCCGTCCGATGAGCTTTCTTCTGACGACTCTGTCTTTACACTTTCAACCTGTTTCGCCGGTACGGAAGCAGCCTGAACTTTTGCATTCTTCCCGGTCTTCATAACATACCAGAGCGCGCCTGTGATACATACAGATGAATAAGCTCCGCAAACGATTCCCGCCATAAGCGGAAGTGCGAATTCTTTGATCGAACTTACACCCATCACATACAGAACCGCCACCATGACAAATGTTGTCAGCGATGTATAAATACTTCTTGTCAGCGTCTGTGTGATACAGCGATTTACAAGATCTTTCAGATCTGTGTTTCTGGAACTGTTCTTCATCTCCTCACGGATACGGTCGAAAATAACGATTGTCGCATTAATAGAGTATCCGACGATTGTCAGCATACATGCGATAAATGTATTTCCCACGGAAACACGGGCGATCGCATAAAATGCAAGTACGACAAGCACGTCGTGCAGAAGCGCCACTACCGCGCTCGTAGCAAAACGAATATCTTTAAATCTGAACCAGATATACAAAAGCATGAAGATCGTCGCGATAATAACTGCGATCACCGCATCCATTCTCATTTCGGAACTTACCGTAGAACTGATATTTTCTGTGGCAATCTCTTCTTTTACGCCAAACTCGTTCTGCATATAAGATTCAAAAGCTTCTCTCTTTTCAAGGTCAAGAGTCTGTGTTTTAAACACTACCTGATTTGTTCCCTTTACAGTCTGTACCTGTACGTTTTTATCGCCTGTGATCTTTTCAAGTTCAGGCACCATCTGACTGTCAACTTCTTCTAATGTATACTCTTTGTCAAACGTTACCGTTGTCGCCGTACCGCCGACAAAATCAAGGCTGTAATTCAGCGCTCCCACGTCCCTTGCGGAATTGATTCCCATAACAACAAATCCGCTCAGGCAAAGTGCGATAGAAACGACAAAGAACACTTTTTTCTTTCCGAGAAAATCGATCGGTTTTCTCTCTTCTTTTACTCTGCCGTATACTTTCGGATTGCGGATGCCGATAGCATAGAAAGAATATACGAGCAGTCTTGTTACAACAAGCGCCGTAAACATCGAAACGACGATACCAAGAGCCAATGTCTGTGCAAATCCTTTTACCGGACCGCTTCCTCTAAGCCACAATACTGCAGCCGCGATCAATGTTGTAATATTTCCGTCAAGGATTGCCGACATCGCTTTATGAAATCCTGCCCGAAGCGCTGAATGAACAGACGCTCCTGCTGACAATTCTTCTTTCACACGAGCAAAAATGATAACGTTCGCGTCTACTGCCATACCGATACCGAGGATAATACCTGCGATACCAGGAAGTGTAAGCGTGATGTCAAACGCATTTAACAGAAGTAAGATCAAGCCGACATAAATGACAAGCGCGATACTTGATGCAAATCCCGGAAGCAGGTACACAAAGATCATAAACAGACATACGGCTGCAAGACCGATCGCTCCTGCCTTAAGACTTGTACTGATCGCTTCTTCACCGAGCTGTGCGCCGACTACTTTTGAACTGATCTCTTCCAGTTCCAGATTCAGACCTCCGATACGGATCGTAGATGCGATATTATCCGCTTCTTCGTATGATGCAGAGCCTGTGATCTGTGCCTGTCCGTTTTCAATGATTGCATTTACACTCGGAACACTGATCAATTCTCCGTCATAATAGATTGCGATCGTATCGTTTCCGTTGTTGTATGCTTCTGTTGTAGCTGCCGCAAACGCATCTGTTCCTTCTGCATTCAGCGTAAGATCTACCCCATACATTTTCTTACCTGTCTTCTGATCGTCCCATGCGCCTGCCGTAGCGGATTTCACTTCCGATCCTGTTAAAACGATAGAACCGTTCGCTTTCAGTTCATCGATCGTTTTATTCAATACATAACCTTCTGCTCCAAGTGTGTAGTTCTCATTTCCATCAGCATCTTTGTGCTTAATGAAATACAGTGATCCCGGCTGTCCTAATTCTTCAAGGATTGCATTCGCGTCTTCTACGCCCGGGATCTCGATGCTGATCCGGTTGTCACCTTCCTGATATGCCTGTGCCTCTGTACTGTACTGCTCTACACGACGCTGCATTTTATATACAGTGTCATCCATGTCTTCCTGTGACGGTTTGTCGCCTTTTACCTGATATGTAATGCTGACTCCACCCTCAAGATCCAGTCCCAAATTAATATTTTTCGCTGCGCCCATTCCTTCGGAATCCAATCCGCGGATCGTAGTCACACCGAGCAGGACTGAAAGTGCTGCCACGAGAATAAGGCTTAATATACCTCTGCTCTTTTTCATGACTTCTTTTCCTTTCTTACTTTTCTTTTTTATCTACATTTATGCAGACGTTTTATTCCGTCCGCTCATGTACCTTTCTTTATGCTCTATGCGCTTTTCCGTTACTGTGCGTCGGCGTCGGCCAATGCAGCTTTGATCATGATCGCACATTCAACACGTTTTCTCTCCATCTCGCAACTTACTTCATATGTATCATTGATCGAATGATTGAACTTATAAGAGTTCGCCATACAGCCGCCGCTGCAATAAAATCTTGCGAAACAATTTTTGCAGCTTTCTTTTGAATATACGCTGCATCCTCTGAATTCATCCGCAATCTCCGTATGCGTAATACCTTCGTCCACATTTCCCATAAGGAATTCTTCCTGTCCGACAAATTGATGACATGGATACAAATCTCCCCACGGAGTTACTGCAAGATATTCTGTTCCCGATCCACATCCCGACAGACGTTTTGAAACGCACGGCCCGCCTTCCAAATCGATCATAAAATGGAAAAATGTAAAGCCCCGTCCGCTTCTTTCACGCTCTACCATGATCTTTGCCAACTTGTCATATTCTTCAAAAATCTTCGGAAGATCTTCCTTTCTGATCGCATAAGGATCTGTATCTTCTCCTACGACCGGCTCGATTGAAATCTGCTCAAATCCAAGATCCGCAAAATGAAGTACGTCGTTGGAGAAATCCAGGTTATTTCTCGTAAATGTTCCTCTTATGTAATACTTCTCCTGATTCCGGCTCTCTGCAAGTTTCTGAAATTTCGGCACAATGAGATCATAACTTCCCTTTCCGTTTCTAAACGGACGCATTTTGTCGTTAACCTCTTTTCTGCCATCCAAACTAAGTACGACGTTATCCATCTCTTTATTGACAAATTCCTGGATCTCATCATTTAGAAGCACTCCGTTTGTCGTCACTGTAAAACGGAAATGCTTATCGTGGATTTTTTCCTGCTCTCGCCCGTAAGCGACAAGATCTTTTACAACCTGCCAGTTCATAAGCGGTTCTCCGCCGAAAAAGTCTACTTCCAGATTTCTTCTTTTTCCCGAATTCGCAATAAGGAAATCAAGCGCTTTTTTTCCTACTTCATAAGACATAAGCGCCCGGCGTCCATGATATTCCCCTTCTTCTGCGAAGCAGTATCTGCAGGCCAGATTACAGTCATGTGCGATGTGCAGGCAAAGCGCCTTGACAACTGTTTTTCTCTGCTTCACTTCATCAATGTAGTCTTCATAAACATCTCTCGTAAAAAGTCTTCCCTCTTGCGTAATCGTTGCGACAGCTTCCAAAATATCTCTTATATCTTCTTCTGCGTATGTACTTCCGAGTTTTGATCTTAAGAACTCAAAAGTTTCCGGTGTTTTCAATGTTTCTGCCGTATGTAATTCATTTTGCTCTTCTAACGCGCCGATCACATCGTACGCTGCCTTATCTACGACATGCACTGCACCGCTGTTGACATCCAACACTATATTATATCCGTTATTCTGATACAAATGTATCACGAAAAATACCTCTCTTTCATTTCGTTCAAACAAGCATAAGGCAGCGGCTTTTAAAGACCGCTGCCTTCTTCACCCTATTGCCCCGTATTCTTACGATATTTTAATTATTTCTTCTGCTCGCAAGTCTGGTTTCCAACAGTACAAGATGTCTTACATGCTGACTGGCATGATGTCTGGCACTCGCCGCATCCGCCTTTTTTTACTGTGTGATTCAATGTCTGTGTATTTAATGTTTTAATATGTTTCATGTCCTGTCCTCCTAATCTTATAACATTATTACGCTCATAAAATTATAGCACAGTATGCGCCATTTTTAAAGAGTTTTTTAACTGCTCTGCAAGATTGAGAAATAATTGAGATATGAACTGTTTTCAGGCAATCATTCCTCCGAGCATTCCCCCTCCGGCGCACAGCAAAAATGTCACAGCAATATTTGTCACATTCCCTTGAAACGCATGGTATACTCCCAAAGTAATCAGCATAAGCAGGACAAAATATGTTATTCCGGCAAACAGCCCCCATAAGAATTTTCTTTTTCCCGCCAACTTCCCAAGTACAAAACCCGCGGAAAATGTTGAAATCACATAAATTAAAACAATTCCGGCATTGACATTTTGTTCACTCAAACCAAGCTTATAAAGCATCAGCGCCAGTATCAAAAGTAAGAATCCTGTCACAATATAACCACACAAAAGTGATTTCACGAACCAGATCGCCTTTTTCCCAACATTTCCATATTCTTTTGCTTCCATCACAAACCTCCCGTTTCGTATCATCACTAATAAAGCATATGTTTGTCCCGAAAGATTTATGACTGGTGAAAATACTTATTTCCCTCATATTTACCAAGCTGTTCTTGCTGTTATTCCATTTGTCTTCCCAAAAAATCCGCTGCGCTGACGGCAACTCTTTGTTCTACTTCGCCAAAATGTTTTTTCTTATCTTTGTTTAATAAAACGACTGCCCCGATTATATCTCCCGCGCTGATAATAGGAGATATAACTTCATCCTCATATTCATTCATTTCTTCCGTCACTTTTACATATCTGTCATCTCCTTGACACGCCGTTAAAACTTCTCTGTCTCCCAAAACCTGAAGAAACTCTTTTCTTACAAATCTTTCTTCTAAATCTTTTTTACCTGCTCCCGAAACAGCGATAACCTGATCTGTATCTGTAATACACACTGTACACCCCATTGTCTGAGATAAACTTTCCGCATACAATTTTACAGGCATTCCAAATTCACCGATCGGAGAATACTTTTTCAAAATAATTTCGCCTTCTCTGTCAGTAAATATTTCCAAAGGATCTCCCTCGCGTATACGAAGCGTTCTTCTGATTTCTTTCGGAATTACAACTCTGCCGAGATCATCAATTCTTCTTACGATTCCTGTTGCTTTCATAAAAAATCCTCCGTTTTGCAAATTTCTATCTTTATCATATTTCTGTCAATAAAGGTAGTATCTGTAAAACTAAGGTTTTTATGCGTTTCTCCGGCAGGAATACAAAAACGACACTTGTTTTTAAAAAATCAGAACTGATCATTATACAATGTCCATTCTTGAAGAAAATCAAATCATTAATCAGTGTTTCCTTAAATATTTAACCGGCACATATAATTATTAGAATATTTCTGACAAGCCCGACTTTAGCTTGCCTCTGCCGCAAAAAAAGACAACGCCTTTTCAGACGCTGCCTTCTCTCATTCCGTTTGGAAAATATTCTCTTCT
>OKTP01000566.1_pt1 | contig 12475 bp, 16 predicted proteins | sample 1606291 | NCBI WGS metagenome assembly OKTP01 (sample SAMEA3879558, study PRJEB24766) | human gut metagenome | biome: human-associated habitat; feature: feces | place: USA | collected 1985/1987
TATTTCTTTGCTTTCTTTAAAGCGCTTTTCTTTGATTTTGCAACGACCAAAACATCTCTTTCGACAGCATCTTCACACCCTGATGCCGCTGGATACCAGATGCTTACCTGATAAAAATTGTACGTTTTCTTCTTTTTCTTTTTCATGATAATCCTCCTTATGTTTACCTGCTGTTATCCGCTTATGATATTACTAAAGACAGCCGGCCGCTGCCTTTAGTATCCCTTCCACTGGTACATCCTTTTCCAAATTCAAATACGCTGCGTTGACTTCCAATGTCTGCCCGTTTTCAAACAGCACCGTACAAAGGACGTTTTTTCTCAAAATACGGATATATGTAACCACTCCCTTTTTCTCCAGGAGCTGTCTATCCAAATACGCCGAATCTGTATTTAATGACACTACGTCCCCTTGTTTAATATCTGCGTCATTCAGCATTTGAATCAGATTATTTGTTACTTTTTTAAAGACCGTATCTGTTGTCTCATTAGGCTGAAAATTCGCAGAAGAGTATGCAATACTAATCAAATGATAAAGGCAGTCTATCTCCTCATATGTAAGATATAACATTGTATTTTTCATTGTCATTCTCCTTTTTTTAATAATATTTTTATTGCCTTGATATGTTCCTGAATTGCCCGTCTATCTTCTACCTTGTGGTCATCATCTAGCAAATAACTATCAAACTGTAGTTCCAATGTTTTGATAGTATCCAAAATCAGGTCTTCCGGAACATATTTTACGAGTTTGATAAAATTCTTTGATACCTGTACGATTCCTGATTTCTTTCGGAATAACGATTCTTCCTAAATCGTCAACTCTTCTAATAATTCCTGTATGAAACATAGCACATCCTCCTACTTTTTGATTTTTCCCATACTTGCCACGACCAAAATACCAGCTTCCATAGAAGAGTTGCTTCCCTGGATTAAGGATTCCATATCATTTATTAAAGAATTTCCTTTTCCATGTTCTTCTTGTGGATTGCAATGGACGAGTTTGGGCATCATGACATGAATGTTTAATTCACGGCCTTTTCCAACCGATTCCGTATCTCCCCTTCTGGCAGCAATTTCATCCAGACAGGCAAAGGCCTCATTCCTCTGCAATGCATTGAAATAGCGGTCTTTTGAGATATTTTCGTTATAGTGGCCATGAATACTGATAGCGGAACCGCCATGGTTATGCCCTAAACCAAAGGTCATCACAACATAACGCGGTTCACCAACCCTTTCATAAACATTTCCGTCAATAATTAGGAAACGTCCTACAAACTCGCAGAGATATTTTAAAACGTATTCTCTAGTATGGTCTTTTTCATTACTGCACCAGATTCTGTGTACCCCATAATCCGATATGGTATCAACAAGCCGTTCAATCTCAAAATTTCCCTTATCCAGTGCACCACGCATATCTTTCTTTCTCTCATAGAGCTTGTCCTGATATGCATAGTATTCAAATGGAACAATTCCATATTTGTTCTTACCATTCTCATCCAAATAAGAACAGTAATCTTCTACAATGAACGCCAGCACGGCATCCGTTTTTTTAATTTCCGGAAGCTCGATTAAAATGTCTTCGACAACCTTTCTATACCTCGGAATTCTATGCCGTTTGGTTGGCAGGTAAGGTTCATAGTATTCTATTTTTGCATCAATCCTCATCGGTATCCTCCTTGTTAATTTTATCGCTGCACATTAAGCATATTCACCTGCTGTTGTATTATAATTGTTTACAAGACTTTGAAATATTTTTCATTATACGAATAACCGTTTTCCCTTAAATAGGCTATAATCCTTTCCTTCATTTCTGCCTTTTCCGTTTCTGTCAGTTTCCATTTTTTTGTGTTGCTCTCACCATTATTTTCATTTTCAAACAACTTCCAGAACCGCCACTCTATGTCATCCTCACAAGGAATATCAAACCCATAGTAAACGTTTTCATCTTTGCCTATATGTGGTTTTGATATAAAAGCATAGTCATCACAGTATCGCCTATATTGATTTTTTTTAATTTTTAACATCTTCTTCATCTCCATAACAATTGACCTTCTTGTCCTTTGTTATAATTATTAATTGATTATCTGATAATAATCTTTTGGCTTATTCAGCGACATATCCGCGCAACAGATAGATTTGATTTCTTCCCAACGGCTCGCAAAGCTGTCTGGGAATTCCACTGCCGGAGTTTCCTGCAACTGTTCCACAATTGCTTTTACGGTTTGAATAGTTATATGTTCCGTATAATCAGTTTCCTCTCCTTCCGGAAAGTTCATGTTCTTACAGAGAATCACTCCGTTATCATTCATTCGCAACCGCAGCGGAACATCTATTACATTATGTATGACAATGACACGTTCTCCGCTTATATACAGATACTGATACAGGATTTTCATGTCCTCAAAACTTCTCAATGTATCTCTGTCTCTCATTTTTCTATTCTCCCTCTTTACATGACCAGTTTTCCGTTATCATACCATTTCAAATCGAAATCACAGTTCGGAATCTCAATCTCTAGTTCCATAGAATATGGAACATGCTGGCACTCTCCCAGTTTTATCTTCCATTCTGGAAATACATCCGCATCCTCGACTTTTCCAATACTGATGACCCAGCATCCGCTGCTTAAATCCGGAGAATACTGGCCAACGACCAGCAGTCTTCCATGTTCTTCGCAGTCAATGATGCACTGAATCGGTTTCCCGGACGCACAATTATCATAATCCTGATATGTTTCGCCGTACTCACCAAAAGTATCATCGGACTGACCATGGAATTTTAATGTTATTGTTTTTGGCTTATTGCTCCCATGGATGTTATACTCTCCTTTTTTCAACAAGGAAGAATACAGTTCATGGATGGACTGTTCAATCGTAGCCGGTAGAGACGTTAATGTCACATATGTTTTCTGAAGCATTTCTCCGTCAATAAAGTAAACCTGTCCTTCTTTATAAGTGTCCAGCATTTGAACCTCTTCGATTGTAACTTCCCCGAGAAAAATCTCACGTTTCCACATGTTATTGACTTCATATTCAAAAAAAGTATTCATCTTTTTACTCATCATCTGTATCCTCCGCAATCCGCATTTCAAATGCAATTAAATCTGCATTTACTTCCCAAAGTCCTTTCTGTTTTTGAAAGCCTTCTACGACTTCTTCCACAGTAAGTCCCGTATCAGCCTCTTCATCCGTCAAAATAATTTCTTTCATCTCGAACCAAATGTGGTCGGCTGTGGTCAGGCGTTCAAAACGGTTTTCTGGTAGATTGATAAGACTTGGAACAAACATATTATCCGCATCGAGTGAATCCATAATAATGTCTTTCTGCTCTTCAGTAATTTCACCTTCCAAAACAGCTTCGTTCCATTGTTTGTAATTATCCGCATCGGTATATAGATACAATAGTTTTGTATTTTTCAATTTATTATCCTCCTTATCATGATAAATCGCTATACTTATTGATTTGATTGATGTGCTGCTTAAAATAATCCATGCATTTTAAGAATCCATCTTTTTCCAGCTTTTTATACGCTTCTGAATGGTTTCCATTCAGAATGTAAAATTTCTGCATTTGTCCAAGAACCAATGCAGTTGTTACATCTCCATAAGTTGCAATGTCATGGTGATTGTAGCTGACATAAAATCCATCATATGCCTTTCCATCAACGACAACCTTGGATGCATTTTGGATGATTACTGAATTGTATGAAACGGTAGGAGTACCGTTAAAGTTGTTTAATCTAACAGTGGAATCCCCATTTTTCATATCGTTATCCTCCGTTTCCTAAATTTTAAGCCTTACGACCCTGCCGGATTCCAAGAGATATAAATCATCCTCGTTCTCAGCAATATATTTTCCCAGCTCGCTGTAATCCAACACTGCATTAACATACGGGTCTAATGTGCCTACTACATTGTCAATATGTCTCTCTCCCAGCTCATACACCGAATCATAGATGGCGGAAACTATCAAATCATCCTCCGTTACGTCATCATTGAAGTTTTCCAGAATCTCGGCCGTTTCACGCTCCCAGATTCCCTGCTTCATCAGATACGATTCCTGGTCAGATGGGAATTTCAGGTCAAGCTCAAATTCTGCTGCGTCCTGAATCGCATCCATAAAGTTCAGGATTCCTTCTGGAAACCTTGTAGCTTCAGAACCGGATGGTTCCAATGCAGCAACCTGTTCAGCCAGCCATTCCTTCTGTTTCATAAATTCCTTAGTATTCATGTTTTCTAATACCTGTACAATGATGTTTGCCATGTTGTTATCCTCCTTAAATCCATAGTAATTGAACCTAATTTTCCTCTCTTTATTTGATTCTCCTTTCGTCATTAAATTGGTTCTAAAAATAGAATGAGAAATAATTCCGAATATAAAAAAGACCTGCCATAATAAGCAAGCCTTTTTGTATGAGTCATTCAGAAAATCATTCATTTTGTTTTGCAGTATCCATACTGCACGTTCCTGCATTGGAATTGTAACTGCAGTTTCCTATTTTGTTCAGTAATGGACATTCACTGCAGAGCATCAGCTTCGCTCCGCAATGTGGACAATAAGCAGTATAACCACACTCTTCCACATTCCACTCGAACGTCACTTCATATTCACATTCGCTGCACCATTCCGTCACCATGTGTTCCGTTTTTAAATATGGATTATCCTCTAATAATGGATTGCAACCTTCTGCCAGCATGCGCTGTCGCCATTTCCAGAGTTCTTCATCAGTAAATGTAAAATCATGTGTAGACATAGAAGTGGGCGATAAATCCAATGTATCTGCATAATCTGGATACTCTTCCATGATGTAAATATCACAGGACAACGGAAAGTTGGCATTTTCATCCCGCTCGATATGGTCCACCTTGCGGGTGTTTGGAAAAGTTTCTTTGATAATGATACTGATTTCCTCATCTGTCAAATCAGTCAATTTTCTGTATTCCATTTGTCATCCTCCTGTTTTAATTCCTGAATTCTTAATTCCTGAATCATGAGTTTTTCTGCAAGAGTTACAAAATGATAACCGAATATGGCATCCATCATATTGTTTGCAATTTCAAATTCTTTTTCAGAATTACAGCTTTCAAGCACTCGTATTACAGCTTTTGAAACATCCGGCATAATATTATCTTCTTCCATAAATGTATCCAATAATACAACTCCGAATTTAAAATGGAAGTCATTAATTTTCTCAAACTCTTCTAAATATTTTTTGCATGTTGATTCAATACTCATGGTATCCTCCTTTATAATGTAGAAAAATTGCGGTAGTTATAGATGCGAACAAGTTCCCTTAAAAGCTGTCCGTCTGTCACATAGATGCCAACGGCATCATCTACCGCTTTTCCATTTCGTAACGTTACAATATCCACCAGATTAGCATACCCTGTTAAAACATTATATGCATGGTCCTTTTCAATGGAAAGTGTCAGGTCACGTCTGCTGCCGAATGCCTCTACGTTCAGTCTTTGACCTGGTTTTAACCCGTTGCAAGCGTCAATGATTCTCTGTATTTCTCGGTTAATCATATTGTTATCCTCCTAAAAATCTTCTAATTTCCTTACAAGTTGCTCAAACATCTCTTTGATACTTCCATCGTTTCTGATGACAATATCGCAGAGTGCTTCATTCTTTTCTTCGTCCTCCAGTGAAAGGATGCGGTGAACTTTATCCCTGTTGGAACAGTCTCTATCAAGTATTGCTCCAAGCAAATCCGCTTTCGGACGGTCGATGTAGCAAAGGAGAGCATTTTCCGGATATGCCTGTTTTAAAGCAATGGCTCCACAGATGTCCACGACCATAACCACGTTTCCATTGAAAATAGCCTTATCTATCGTCTCCAGTCTAGAACCATAGCATTCTCCTGCATACCGCGTGGTTTCAAAGAAGACGCCCGCATCTTCCAATTTTAAGAATGTTTCCTTATCTACAAAATAGTAAGCGTCCTTCGCCTCCCCTTTTCTGGGTTTCCTCGTGGTATATGCGCGGATTTTTGATGCAAGCCCATGCTCGATGATGCAATTCATCAATGCGGTCTTTCCAGATGCGGAAGGTCCTACTAAGGCAATCAGATGCCGGCCGCCAGGGCTGTTCTCCCTCATCTGGTACTTTCCGGCAATGACCCGGATGAGTGTTAAGAACTCCTCGTAATCGTTGACAGCAAGGCAGCCCGTCATATGGGAGTTCCATGGTCTTCTCATTAAAACCGGGTAAGCGGATTCTGATGCGAGAATATTGTGTGCGCCGTCATCCAGCAGCACATCCACCTTCACCAGATTCTTTGAAGAACTGATAATGATATTCTCCTTCGGTACTTCCGGAAATTCCTTCATCAGCCTCTGTGCGCGGATGCTCATAAACTCCGGGCTAGTCGCCGTAATAAAGAATACTTCACCCATGCGGCACAATTCCCGGATAAACTCCTTTGCACCTTTCATCAATGGTTGGTTGCGGTAGAACTCCGGACGGCTGTAATACTTAAAGATGATGTCACTTCTGTCTCCCCTCTGATTCCACGTCTTAATCTCATTGATGGACAACGGAGGGGCAAAGTCATACTCCCTGTTTGCAAGAGTCACTGCGTATTCATTGCACTGAAATAAGATGTCATCGACATCTATTCCAAATTTTAACCTGAATTTACTCATTTTATATTCTCCCTTCTTCTTTGAAATTTAGTTCTATTTTTAGTGTGGAAAATAAATTAAGAAACAATATATAAGAAAAAGGCTGCCATAGTTGACAACCTTTGTGCAGAAACAGTTTTATGATTGGCGAAATTCTTCATAATAAATTGAGTGTAAAAGTTCATCTAATTCAAATTCGAAACCGGATTCGCGTGTTGGACTTATCCGTTCCGCTTGCACTTTCTGGGTTCCTTTTCTGTCGCAATCATACGGCTCTGATGTAATTCTGTAGACATCTCCACAATCTACTCCATACACTGCTTTGAATTTACGTCCAGTCCATTTTTTCTGTTTCATTTTCAAACATCTCCTTTCATCATTCATTTGTTCTACAGATAGAATGGCAATTATTTTCGCAAACAAAAACACCCAGAGAACCCGGATGCTTTTGCCAACATGATGTTTTTTATGAGGAGAGTATACAATTTTTCGTTCTAATCTATGGGAGGATAACGGGGAGTCCCTGCGGTATTCATACAGAATGTATGGGGACTCCCCCTATTTCTTAGTTATTTATCGAAATGGTTCGAGAGCCTCACCGTTTGGTTACAGAAGATTTTCAGCGAAGCGCTCACTTTATTTTATATTTTATGTTTTCATTATATCTACTTGAGAGCAAACTGTCGATTTCTCGGACAACAGAATTTTCCCGAAATAAAAACCCCAGTCCAAAGAACCAGGGTCTATAATGCTCTTATATATATAAATATTGGCAAACTACATTGAAAGTTCATCTTCCAATCCTGTTGGAAGTGTGAAGTCATCAAATCCCGGAACGCCTTCTGTTTCCGTTTCTAGCATTACCGATTCTGCAGCTGCATCTTCTGTGTCTGTTTTCTTTGCACTGCTTGTTGCCATTTCAGGAGCAAGCTCCTGCGTTTTTTCTACTATTTCCGTTTTTGACACACCAACCGGTTTTCCTGCTTTCAGTGATACCATAAGTGGCTTTTCAGCTTTCATTCCTTCCACAAGCCCGCTGTTGTAGCCGCTCTCATAAGCCTGGTCTATCATGGCTTCCATCTCGGACTGGTCAATCACGATTTCTCCATTCTTTCTTTTCTGATAATTCCAAAACATTTTAAATTCTTTCATCTTTTTCGTTCCTTTCTTCTATTTTATATATCTGATTATAGTATGAGAAATCGTATATCTAAGATATAACGCGCCAGACAAAATGAAAAGCCCAAAGATGAAACAAGACCTCTTTGAGCTTTTCATAATTAAAAAATTGTCAATTAATTCTTATTTTTACCACGTTTTTGTAACAAGTTCCATATTTCCTTTTTATTTCTGTGCACGCCACTTCGCAAGGAATTGTTTGTTTCCTGTCGTGCCTACCGGAATAGAAATGAAGTATTGGCCTTCATCGACTACCGCAACGGTTGTCACCTGAAAAAAACATGTTCGACAATATCCGCCATCCGAATACCAACTTGTACTAAACGTATGCTGGCCCTTCGATAAATTCATTGGCACATCATTCACAATATTCTTGCCATCAATGGCCATGCTTTCAATTTCGACAACGCGCCCTCCTTGCATTATCAAACTCATATTAAAACTAACCTGTCCGTCTTCTGGCATTTCGAATGTGAATTCTGAAGAATGATAACCTTCCCCGCCGTCAGGACATGGCAGGCCTAATCCAAAGCTTCCATCATATTGCATTTGCCACTCACTGCCACTGACTAACGATAAGTTAGCATCCCGACTTCCTGTTCGTTCGAACCAGCCTTCAAACTCATAGCCCGGCTTTGTAGGTATTGGCAATGCGCTTAATCCTAAGTCTGTAAAATATTCAGTTGGATAATTACTTGGCATTGTTCCGCCATTTACATCATATGTGATGCGATATGGGGCATTCACCACCAAAGTATGGCTCTCAGTAATATTTTTAGGAAATGTTCCGCTGGGGTATTTCTTATAATTGTCTGACGCATCATAGAACGTCTTTGATGTAATGTAATCCATATATGGTGTTTTGATATTCTTAGGAGTCTTAATACTTTTCAAATTAGAGCAATTAGCGAACATGCTCTTCATATTCGTAACATTTGAAACATCAAAATTACTCAAATCCAAAGTCTGTAATGCGGAGCATGAGTTGAACATATACCGCATATCTGTAACTTTTGATGTGTCAAAATTGCTTACATTCAGTGTTTGCAACATTCCACATCCACTAAACATAGAATACATATCTGTAACTTTTGGTGTGTCGAAACTACTTAAATCCAATGTCTGCAGCACAGAACATTCCTCAAACATCCGATACATATTCGTAACTTTTGATGTATTGAAATTACTTACATCCAACGAGTGTAATGAATAACAATCATTGAACATATATTCCATACTCGTAACATTTGATGTGTCAAACTGGCTTAAATCCAACGATTGTAATGTTTCGCAATAACTGAACATATTTTCCATACTCGTAACATTTGATGTATCAAACTGGCTTAAATCCAATGTTTGTAATGCGCGGCAATTGACGAACATTCTATCCATATTCGTAACATTTGATGTATTTAACTTAGATACATCTATGCTTGTAGCATTGTTAAATCCGCCAAACCATTCTTCACAGCTTAATGGAGCAATCTCATCAACAACCTTTACGCTTTGTATATTTTCTCTAATGTCATACCAAGGTATTCCCCAATTACCATTCGTTATAAATTCGATATCAATGTAAATATCCGTCACTGTCTTTCCTTCAAACTGACTTCCTTGCTCAGGCACTTCATACCGCTTGTAGAAATTCAACGACTGGTCATCTGCGCTGTAAACTGCGAAGGCCTTCAGTTCTTTCTGTATAGGAGGGGTAGTGAAGTTGTTAATTACCATTGTGCTGTCCGAATAATCCTGCCATTCATATTTCTCATTCGTAAAGATGGATGTCGGATACTCTGTGTCATTGATTGTTTCCAGCGTGTAAACAGCATGGTCATCAAAAACCTTGACTTCTTTGCTGTCCGACTGTATATCTACCAGATGATACCTACTGACATCACTTTCCGTTACGATGTAAACGCCGCATGGTATTTCATCAAAAATGACTTCAATTTCTACCCAGCCGTCTTTGCCGGTATTTGCTTTAACATATTCTTCTGTGAAAGTCGCTGCCTCGTAGAAGGTATGTGTTTCACCGTTTAAATCCTCACCGGTCATCTTAAAGATGAAACTTACATCTCCATGCGTTTCATAAAAATCCTTTGCCCTGATGCGTTTTATAACAGATGCTTTTGTTTCACCTACACCTGTAAACGTCAATGTCTGGGATTCTGCATTGATATCTTTGTGCTGTGCAACAATATTTTCTCCCATAAAAATTTCTTGATATACCACCGCGGTCTTACCAATCAAATTAGTGGCATCAAATTCTAATACGACATCATAGCTGCCTTCTGATGCAGTAGGCTTGAACTCTTCTGTAAATATCAAATCCTTTCCTTTTGCATCTTTTAATACATTACCCGTTGATTTATCCACCAAAGTTGTCTTGATGATATGACCCATGCCAGCTTGAAGTCTTGTATAGGAAACTTGGTCTGTGACGGAGGCGTTCTTGATTGCCATAGCTTCCTGCGTTTTATTTCTGGTATCAAACGCCTTAGTCGTTACTTCTGGGAATAAGAGGGTTTCATATTCATTGTCCAATGCTGTATTGTGCTGCAACACCGTAGCGCCATCCAGCTTAATATTTGCCACAGCTGTCAACGCCTTTCCGTTGAGCTTGCTTGCATCAAATGTTGTTTCCAACTCAAACTCTCCATTCATGGAGGTTGGCTTAAACGTCTGCGTCTTTGTCACCTTATTACCGGATGCGTCCTGATACACTTTCTTTGTATCCGTATCATAAAGGCTCCATTCAATTGTGTAAGTCTTGTCTGTCAGAAAACCTTTGTATGATATGATATCACGTACCGTTAAGTTTTTGGAGGGATACGCTACGTTTGTCCTACTATCGGTATTGTAAATATTGGTATCAAGTCCGGCAATATAGACCGTCTGGTCCGCATCGTTATAGTCCTCGTGTGCAGTATAGAATATCTGCTGTGCGCCCGGCAGTTTTAATTCATACAACCGTTCAAATACGACATACTCACCGGAATGCAATTCTGTGGAGTCAAATGCAATCTCCACATCTACAGAACCACTGGATGCATCTGCTGTAAAGAAAGCCCTTTTCATAATAACTTTACCGGTCTTATCTTTTGCAGGCTCTTCCCTGTATTTATCCATTAGTGTTGCTTCCAGACAATACATCGTTCCTGTTACAGCGCCCTGATATGTGACTGTATCTTGAACTATGGTGTTACTGTTTGGACTGATGATTTTTGTTCCTGATGATTTGTCCTTTGCATAAGTATCAATTTGCATACAGGTTACGGTCTGGTCTGCATTATTAATGTCTTTTTCAGATGTCAATTCTGTCAGTTTTCCAGTTGGTTTTCCATATTCCATTACATCTGCATAAAGTGTCTGATAGGAAACAAGAGTAACTCCTGCATATTTCGATTTATCAATCACATATTCAAACTGGACTGTGCCTTCACTTCCATCCATAATATTAGGAGTAAACTTCATACTTGTCTCTTCGACTACAGCACCTGTATCTTTATTGACCAACTGTCCTTTAATCGTGTATTCGATATGAGAACTCAATCCGCTGTATGTAATCGCATCCACAAGTGTTCCAGTTCCGGAAGGGCTGAAAAACTTCTCCCCTTCTGCTGTCGTCAGTACTGTTTTCACAATCTCTGGAACATAGAAGGACTGCTTTTCGTCCTGCAGGCTGTTGTGCGTATTGGATAGGTTCGGGTCAAGCCATTGTGCATACAATATTAATTGGGACTGACCCGATTCAGATTCACTTAGTAATGGCTTTGTAATGGTCTGCGTATCCGCATAATATACGCCGCTTCCATCTGGTTCGGTATTCCATCCATCGAAAATATATCCCGTTTTTTGAAATTGATTATTAGGCAATACTATAGGTGAGTCATACCACGAGGAACGTGGAGACATGTATCCAATTGTAGAGCCATTTCCATAAAAAATAATCTGATATTGAGTAAAACAATTTAATACTACCTCTTTTGAACCGGAGATTGTACCTGTGCTTTCTGAACTATTCTCATCGTATCTTACGTCAGGAAAAGTATCAATGTCAGCTATTTCATATTTTGTACCATACGGCACTTCTGTATTGTAATAATCCGTTACATTATCAGCAACAATTTCGTCATTTAGTAACACGTCGAAAGTGAAGTATCCTTCCGTATTATCTTTTTTATTTCCGTTTACATTCAACGATACATCCAAAGTACATAATGGAACCCATTTCGCATACAAAGTGACAGTTGCACCATTTGTTGTCGTCAAATTTTTAGCTGACTGTTCATCTGTATAAACCACGTCTCCTTCCGGAGTTATCGCCCACCCGGCAAAAGCATAACCTGGTCGGCTGAATCCATTTTTAGAAAGGGGCTTAGCCGCATCGTAGGTATGACTGCTCTTTTCAGTTGTACCACTTGTTGCACCGTTTCCATCATATTGAACAAAATAACTAATAGGTTTCCATATCGCATAGACATTTACTGATTTATGGCCTTTCGATATATCAACGCCTAAGCCTTTCGCCATATCTCTGCCAAGCATATTTGTATCTTCACCTTGTATATATCCGCCTGTCGTGGTAGTTCCCCACGTTTTTGTTCCTATATATCCAGTCCGTTGCAGTTTCCATGTGCTGCATTAATGATTGGTTCAGTTACGTTCATC
>OKTP01000586.1_pt1 | contig 11887 bp, 9 predicted proteins | sample 1606291 | NCBI WGS metagenome assembly OKTP01 (sample SAMEA3879558, study PRJEB24766) | human gut metagenome | biome: human-associated habitat; feature: feces | place: USA | collected 1985/1987
TTAAGGGGGTATTAATTATGAGTTATCAGGATACATTGGATAGAAAGGCTACAATAAAGGTAGCAAGAAGAGAGCTTAATCACTTTAGTGATCTTTTAAAGTTGCATGAGACATCTTTATATAACGTTGGATCACCAAGTTATGATAGTATTACAACTATTGTGAATTATCTGAATTATGATCAAAAACAATTAGAGAAGATTATAAAAAAGGATAAGCAAATTGAAGCAATCATGAAAGTATACAATGCAATTATGAAGTTATCCGAAGAAGAAATGCAAGTCATCTATACTAGATATATACTTCAGTATAAAAATGAAGATCTTGATGAAATACTAGGCTATTCTGAACGAAAAAGAAGAAGAATCATGAACAATGCTTTATTTAATATAGCAATTATATTGCATATTGAGATAAAAAAAGATTAAACGTCATTTTGTTGACCGTTTTAGCGTCATTTTTGTGGCCGTTTTGATGTCCGTTTGAGTGTCGTTTTGGTGACCGAAATTTGGCCTTTTATTTGGTCGAAAAAATGCTATAATTGATATGATAAGAATATTGTATTTGAAAGAGCAAATTGTTATTTATCTACTAACTTATAATCACAAAAGAAAGGTGAGCCAAATGAAAAAGAATATACTTAAAGGAATACTACTTGTATTTACTATCATGATTTTAGTAGGATGTACTAAAGAAAAAATGGAATTGAAAAATAATTCTTTTACTGTTGAATATGGAAATGCGATATCAGATAAGGCTGAAGATTACCTAAAGAATAGTGAAGAATTTTTAAAGAATATAAAAGTCGAGAATCTTCCAAAAAATGAAAAAGATAAAGAATATCCATCTGTTGGTGAATATGAGATCGTTTTAAAAACTGACAATCAAAAAGAAGTAGTTAAGGTATCTGTAAAAGATACTGTTGCTCCTGAGTTTAAAGATTTAAAAGAAAAATATGAAATAGAGTACGGATCTAAAATAGATTTAAAACAATTTAGTGCAACAGATCTTTCAAAAACAGAAATTTCTTTAGATGATAGCAAAGTGAATTATAAAAAGAGTGGAACTTATAAAGCAGTTGTTACTGCTAAAGATGAAAGTAATAATGAGGTAAAAAAAGAAATTACTATAACTGTTAAAGAAGAGAAAAAAAGTAAAACTTCTAGTTCTTCTTCGTCAAGCAACAAATCTAGTTCAATGTCATCAAATAAATCTTCTTCAAAATCTAGTAATTCAGGAAATGCATCAACAAATGGAAATTCTAGTTCATTGAAACCTGGACAAGAATTAGAATCAAAACGTGATGAAGATAGTTATATTGAATTTAACAATGGTGCAAATTCTGCTTGGAGTGGAAGTGGTAAATTACCATCAGATTATTTTGAATAAATTTTAATGCTTTAAGATATTAAAGGTCAGCAAATATGTTGATCTTTTTTGTTATTTAATTTTAGGGTGGGTGGAGGGGAAAGAAAATATGGAGATTTTGAAATTTTTAGAAAGGAGGTTTAATTTGTATTAAAAACTAAATAAGCGAAAGGAGAAAATAAGTAATGAAAAAAGTTTTTAATAAAGTTTTAAAAGTTATTTTGATATGCCTAATGGTTCTAGGAACAATTAATATTAATATTGCTTCAAGTTATGCAGAAACAACCACAAATACGGATAAATTTCCAATGGATAATACTGTGACTTACAAAGGGAAAATAACATATGGATCAAATACAGTTGGAGATTTTGTGGTTAATGGTAAACAAGCTTTTTGTATGGCTCATCCTATTACAACTCCTGGAAATGGTATAAAGTTAACTTCTCAAATATATCATGATTCTAATGTTCAAAAGGCATTATATTATGGATGGGATGGAATGGAACAATGGAGTGGTTTTAAGAGTAGAGAGCATGGAATTGTAGTTACTTCATTAGTGTTATCATATTATTATTACGGTGATAATAGTTCACCTAAAACAATAGAAGATTTTTTAAACTACATAAATAGCAAATCACTTCCTAATTATGAAGTAACATTTTCTAAAGAAAAAGTACAAGCGTATAAATCAGGTAGTATTCAAAAAACAGAGAGTATTACTTTAAAAAGTGGTAGTGATACTTTTGGTGTTACAGTTTCATTGCAAAATAATGTTACTTATGTTGATGAAACACATAATACAAGACAAACTGGAGGAAGTGTAACCATAAAAGGAAAGACTACCTTTCATTTAGAAGCTCCATTAAATGTTAATTTAGGACAATGGACAACTGGTGCTAAAACTAGAGGGTATACATACTCCCCTATTATATCGAGATCAAAAACTGGTAATTATCAACCATTAGGACATATTGAAGGAACTTATGATCCAAGTAAAACAACTTCTTTAACAGTTGACTGGTTATCTTTAGGTAATCTAAAAATTGCTAAGCAAGACAACAAGGGAAATAAAGTTCCAAATACACAATTTAAGATTAGCTATAATTCAGATATGACTTCTCCGATAGGAACTTATGCAACTACGAGTGATGGATCTGTAACTATAAATGATTTAACACCACAGAATGTATATATCCAAGAAACAAGTGTTCCTAATCATTTGGTTCTAGATAATACAGTGCACTCAATTGAAATAAAGACTGGAGAAACAGTTACTTTTACACAAACCAATAACTGGAAACAAGGTTATATTGAAGTTACAAAATATGATAAGAAAACAAATCAAATTGTTAAGAAAAGTGGAACGCAGTTTGAAATATTAAAAGGATCTACTGTTGTATCAACAATTACAACAAATGCTAATGGAGTTGCTAAGAGTGGATTGCTTGATTATGACACTTATACAGTTCGAGAAAAGAGTGCTCCACAAAATTATGTTATTGCAACATTAACACAAAATCAGGATGTTGTGGAAAACAATAAAACATATAGTATAAAAGTTTACAATGAGCCAGTATTAGGTTCAGTTAATTTAACCAAAGTAGATGCTGATACAAATACTTCAGTACCTCAAGGTGATGCAACTTTAGTTGATGCAGAATATGTTTTAAAAGCAAATGAAAATATTTTAAATCCATCAGATGGATCTGTTTTGTACGCAAAAGATGAAGCTATATCTGTTAAAAATATTGGGAGTGGCTCATGGGGTGATACTGGAACAAAGAAAACAGACAGTAATGCTAAAATTAAGTGGTCTAATTTACCAATGGGAAGTTATTATATTCAGGAAGTTAATCCAAGTAATGGTTATTTATTAGATACAGATAAGCATGTTTTTTCAATTACTTCATCAAATCAAACAACAACAGTCGTCACAAGCAATCAAACTTTGAAAGAACAAGTTATTAAAGGACAACTTTCCATTGTAAAAGTTGGAACAACTGGAGAAAATTCAGGAGTCATTAAGCCATTAAAAGATGTTGAGTTTACAATGAAATTACAGAGTGAAGTCGCAAAGGTTGGATGGGATGCAGCTAAAACATATGATATCCTGGTAACAGATACAAATGGTATGGCTATTTCAAAAGCATTACCTTATGGTCTGTATATTGTTAGAGAAACAAAAGGAGTTCTTGATCATGGTATTGGTGGAGATTTCCTTGTTGAAATTAATGAAGATAAAGAAATAGAATATAGAGTAGTTAATAACGTCCCTTTCCAGTCATGGTTAAAAATTGTTAAACAAGACCAAGATGGAAATGACGTTATTTTAAGTTCAGCAACTTTTAAATTAAAAGATAAGGATGGGAATTTTGTAAAACAAAAAGTATCAGGTTCATATGTTGATGAATGGTCTACAGATGATCGTGGATATGTATTTCTTAATAACAGACTTGAGCAAGGTGAGTATACAATTGTTGAATTAAAGAATCCTGAAGGCTTTTTAATTGCTTCAGATATAAATGTTCATATTACTTCATCTAGTCCTTATATAAGCCTGGATGACGACAATCAGGCAGTTATTACAGTTTATATAAAAGATGAAAAACCAACTGGTAAAATCATTTTAAACAAATTTTTTGAAAGATCAGAAGATAGTGCTCTTGGTGGAGCAATTTTTAAATTAACTGCTTATTCAGATGTTATAGATCCTGCTACTGGAGAGGTTATTTATCATAAAGGTGATGCAGTTAATATTGATATTGCTGAAGATGGATTATATGTAATTAATGAAAGTGGCCAGTTAATAATTGATGGATTACCACTTGGAGTAGATGGTGCAAGTTATAAACTAGAAGAGGTAAAAACATTAGATGGATATGATCTTTTAGAAGAACCAGTTATTTTTAATTTCAGCATTAAGGATAGTTTGACTAAAGAATATACTATCGATAAATCAGTAGAAAATAATTTGACACAAACAAGTTTTATTAAAAAGGATGCAGATGGTCATGTAAGATCAGGAGCAATCTATCAAATCAAAGACGATAAAAATAATATTATTGATGAATGGGAAACAACAGAAGATCCTCATTTAATCAAAGGACTTGTTTATGGAAATGAATATACATTAGTAGAGTTAGTTGCTCCTGAAGGATTAACAATCGCTAAGGATATTAAATTTACATATACAATGGATACAAAAGAAATTGAGATGATAGATAAGAAAGTTGAAGCATCAAAATTAGATACACAATTTAATGATATTAAAGGTGCAAAATTACAAGTCATTTCTACAAAAACAAAACAAATTGTTGATGAATGGGTGACTGATGGAACAGTTCATTCAATTGAAAATTTAATTGTAGGGAATGAATACATATTAAAAGAAATCGATATTCCTCAGGGATATGTGAAAGCTGAAGATATTGTTTTTACTGTTAATGATGATCAGCAGAATCAATCTATAAAAATGATTGATAAGCAAGTTATCATTTCAAAAATAGATGCTCATGATAATCGTTTAAAAGGTGCAGAATTATCTGTTTTAGATGCTGATGACAATGTGATTGATCATTGGATAAGTGATGGTAATGATCACTATGTTAGTGGTCTGATAGAGGGAAATGAATATACACTACATGAAAATCAACCACCTCAAGGGTATCTTTTAGCTCAGGATATTCAATTTGTTGTAACAAAAGAGAAAGAAAATCAATTCATCAAAATGAAGGATGAACAAGTATTAACTGATATTCAAGTTAATAAAGTAGATAGTTTAACAAAGTTACCTATTAAATCCCAAGATTTTGAATTTACTATGTATGCTGATCAAGAATGTACAGTTGTATTAGATATTGTACATGCTAATATTGAAGATGGAACAGCAACTTTTAAAAATGTGCCTTATGGAGTTGTTTATATTAAAGAAACTAAAGCACCATTGGGATATAGATTAAGTACAGAAGTAAAGAAAGTTATCATTAATGATGATTTAGAAGGAGTTGGAAATATACATAGCTTTGTATATGAGAATACTTTACTGCCAGTTGTAGTCACGAGCGTGCCTACTGGTGATCAAATGGATATAGGTTTCATTGTATGTTTGGTAATGGGTAGTGCATTAGCAAGCTGCTTTTTATTTTATAGAAGAAAAAAAGAGGAGGAATAGAACGTGGATAGGAATCAAGAGCAGACTTTAGAATTAGCAAGAATCTTAGTTAATAATTATCAAGATGTGCTAAATCGTGATGAAGAAACTTCTGAAGAGGATTCAGATGCAATATATAAGGAATACTGGCATCTTATTTACGATAACTTTGGTAATGAAATGATTAATTTGGCTGAACAAAAAATAGGTCTTGGAAAGTTTACAACTCTTGAGTTTTTAGATGCACTTGAAGAAGTTATAGAAAATGCACCAAGAACTGTTGATGAATATCAAGGGTATGTTTTAAAACGTTGTAAGGACTGTTGGGGAGATATGAGCTACTTTGTCTATCTAAACAACAGACAGTACAGTGAATCACTTGACTATCCTAATGATGAAGTTGCTATAAAATATTTTAGACATAGTATTGATGATCAACCTGGTGATCCTAACTTTTATGATTAGGATGTACCAGTGACTGGTACATTTTGGTATATGAATAGAAAGCAAAAGCAACTTATCTTTATAGCTGCGTGTCTAATTATTATAGCTATAATGGGTGTTGTTTTATATAAGCATATGGAATACCAGGAAGCATATAATAAGATTCATCTTGTATTTAAAGAACCACAAAATAAATATGAAGTAAATACTCAATTAGAACCCATATCATTTATCAAAGAAACAAATGCTCAAGATATTATTTATCCAAAAATCGATACGTCTAAAGTTGGTGAACATACATACGTATATGTAGCAATTGATGCTAGTGGAAATCAAAGAGAGTTTATTCTTGTCCTTAATGTAGTAGACAGTATTAAGCCTATTATCAAACTAAAAACAGAAAGTGTATCTGTTATAAAAGGTTTTAAAGATATAGATTTCAAATCCTATATAAACGAGTCTTATGACCCAGTAGAAGGGAAAATAGAGCCTAAAATAGAAGTTCCTTCAGATTATAAATCTATTGGAACACATCAAATAGTTTATACAGCTACAGATAGTCATAACAACACTGAAAAAGCAATCTTAAAGTTTACTGTAAAGGAAGAAATTAAAAAGAACGAAATCAAAGATAAAAACAATAGCAATTCTACAAATTCATCAAAAAATTCCAATGATGCAAAAAAACACACAAGTCAATCACCATTAAATACAATTAAACCTCCAAATCAGAAATTTTTGTTTAGTCAGGGATATGACATGGATAGTGCAATGACTCTTTGTACAAGTAAATTATATGATGCTAAGAAAGATGGCTATTCAGGAGGGTGTTATCCCATAAGAGACAGTAACAATCTATATATTGGTGTGGAATTGAAGTTAGATTGAGTTAGGAGGCATAGAGTGGAGGAGTATTATAAAATGTTATTTACATTAGTATATGAAAACAATCTGGAAGATTACCAGGATGAAATACTAAATTATATTAGGAAACTTAAAAAGATAGCTAATGTGCATCCTCGATTGATGCATGTTGCTATCTTTTCGGTTTTTAGAACTGAAAGAAAAAAATTGTCGATTTTATTTCCAGAGATCTATAGACGTTTTGGGAATAATCTTGAAATTTCAAGGATGAGTAATGATGATAAGGAATATATCATGAATACATTTATTAATGCAGTTGAAAAAATTGGAAAGGAGCAGATTAATGCTATTCAAAAAAATACATAAAGTTGAAATGGAATCAAAACATGAAAATGATGAAACTGAAGAATTATCTGAAGAAGAATTGGAATTTCAATTTCAGAGACAGTTAAGAAAACTTAATTTTAAGCGAAAAATAAAAAATATTCTTATTTATTCTGTTATTGGATTAGCTTTAATTGGTGGTTATAAAAGTCTCTTTCAAGTAGAGAAAAAAACACCCCATGAGGAAATAGAAAATCAGTCATTTATCACTCAATATATAAAAAATTATTATGTATATCCAAAGAGTGATGAGACAAATGAATTTTTAAAGCTATACACATCACAAACAGATATATCAAATGATTTCAATCAAAATCTTGAAAGTGGTGAGATCACATCATGTGAAATTTATAAAGTCGAAAGTGATGAGAAAAAAGATAATGTTTTACATTATTATGTAAGTGCAGACTATAAGACGAAGATGAAAGAAAAAGAAGCATCTACAGAAAAAATCTATTGTAAAATTTCTGTTGCTAAAGTTAATGATTCTTATCTCGTTATTAGACCAATTAGTAATGTATCTCATGAAAGAAAAGTTGTTGATGATAAAGAAATATTGGATTCATTTAAATTTGAAGCTCATACAACAACGCAAACACTTGATGATGATCAAAAAAAAGAAATTGAAAATACAATAACTTTATTTTTAAAAACATACAATGAAGATATTGTACAAGCAAGATTATTAACAACTGATCCATCAATTATTGATGCTCTTGATCTCAATACAAAACTAGCATTAGATCATATGAATGATTGCTCTTCTGATGATGAGAATATTTATGTAACAGCTCAAATTAATGCTAATTACAAGGATATCTATATATCAAAACGAAACTATTACTTTGTTATTGATAAAGAAAAAAATAAAATCAAAAATATGGAGGTATTTTAAATGAACTTTTTTACAACATCTTTAGGAATATTTATTTATCAAGTAATTGCAACTTTGGGAGTAGTTGGTGGAGGAATTATGCTATTTAAAAGTGGTGTTGCTTCTTTTAAAAGGACTGGAAAATGGTCAAGTATTATAGATGAAATTGTTGTTGGCTTTATTGGGCTTGTTGTTTATGCTCTTGTTATTAGTAATGAACCGATGACTATTGTTAATTTCTTAAAAGGTCCAATTCTGTTCTTTTGGGATCTCATTGTTAGATTTCTAAGAGAAACACTTGGCTTGGGACTGTAGAGGTGTATTGTAAATGAAAGGATATAATTATTCTATTGCCGAAGATTATAAACAGAAGTTAGTCATTCCATATCTTGGCATTGAAATGGATGGATGGCTAACTTTCTTTTCGGCAGTGCTTGGTATTGCAACAGTTGTTATTGTTATAGGATTACCTCTTTCTTTCCTAATGGGAGAAATAGGGTTCTATATAGCTTTAGCAATAGCAATTATTGGAATATTGGGAAGTATCACATACATTAATGAAATTAATCAGGAAACTGGTAAGAATAGACTTCAAGAATTGTATTTTACAAGTATTAAGAAATATCGATTTGTATATGACCATAATGGAGTTAAACATTTTTTAACTCCTAAAAAGGAAGGAGTGATTTATATCAATGCACGTAGGTAAAATATATGTTTATGATAATTTGATTTATCATAAAGAAGTTGCAAATTACTATTATAAAATCACACCCATCAATTCTTTATTTGCTCCAGAAACTCAACAGACAACATTATTAGAAGCAATGACAAACATTATTACAGACGTCAATATGCCAGGTAGTATTATCATTAGGCCAAAGGCGATTGATAATAAAAAGATTTATCAGGAATATGCTGATAATTTTAAAAAGTATGGCAAGCCTGAATTTCTGGATCTTGCAAAAGACTATATTTTATCATTAAAAGAAATATTATCAAAGGCCATTAAATACAGATATGATATTTACCTGGTATTTTGTGATGGTCGTGAAGATCTAAAGAAGAGAAAAAATATCAAATTATTTGGTGAAAGTAATAAACCATTAACCCAATCAGAACTTGAACTTTATCAAACTGCTGAAAAAGAAATCTTTAAAAAATTATCACGCAGTGTTCAGGCACAAAAAGTCAGTGAGGATCTCACTTTAACACTACATAATTATATTGCTATACCAATTGAAAAAAAGATAATTGATTATTGTGTGGAAGAAAGTCCAATGTCATTAACATATCACTATAAACAATCCAACAAAGCTGAATTTGATGAACTCTATACAAAAACATTAGTAGCAAGTAAATTTGAAAGAAGTCGTCTTGAAGATATAACAAGAGCAAATGATGTTATTAATTCATTGCAACTTGAATCCTATCCTACTGATGTCTTTATTAAATTTGATCTTGAACATACCAAGGATTTCAAGAGAGACATGGCCGGTAAGAAAGAGAGCATCAAAAAGGCACATAAGCGTTATATCAGTTTAACTGATCGTAAGGATAAGGAAGCCATTAAGGCTCAGATTGTTGCAACGTCAGGTATGGAGGCAGATGAATCAATTGAACGTGTAAAAGTAAAATGGCAAATGTTTTTACGTATACGTTCAAATAGTGTTCAGATGCTTGAAAAACGTGCTGATGCTTTAATGGAAAAGTTTAGTGGGGTAAACATCAGATTGTCTCAGGAACTTGGCGAACAACTCTCACTGGCCAATAATCTTTTTCCATATCGAAGCGTATTCAGAAAGTATGTACAATTAACTGATATTAGCTATTTTGTTAATTACAATTATTTAGGTGGGCTATACATAGGTGATGAAGAAGAAGGAATGATTGAGTCATATACAGTACCTGGTAAAATTCCTATTTTCTACAACATTTCAAAACCATTGTTAGGACAAACAAAAACATCATCCAGTGTATCGGTTTATGCAGGGGAGACTGGTGGTGGAAAGACACAACTCGCAGACCATAGAGCATTTCAAAATATGATTTTCAAGGGAATGAGAGTATTAACAATTGATCCAAAAGGTGATCGTGAAAAAAAGATAAAGCTATTAGGTGATCGAGCATCACATTTGAAAATAGGATCAGATGATTGTCAGGATGGTATGTTTGATGCTTATCTTATAAATAGTCAATATGATGATGCATTAGAACAAGTTTATAAGGATGTAGATGCAATGGTAAGGGCTTTAGGACTGAGAATATCAGTTGATTATAATGCTATTGTTCAAGCTCATACAGAAATGATCAAGGATGTTAAAAATAAAATCATACCACGAGCAACATTTACTTATTTTATTGAGAAACTTGAAAAATATGACGAATATATCGCAAGACAAATTATTACATTAAGAAGAACCAAAATTGGAAGATTGTTTTATGCTACTGAAGATACGAAATATGATTCTTCTTTTAACCTTAATAAACAGTATAATCTTATTACATTTATTAAAACTCCAGTTCCTCGTGATCAAAATATGGATTCAAGGGATGATCCAAATAGATTGGATAATGCCATCTTTGCACTTGCCTTTTCAAGAGTACAAAATATCATTACTAACTTTATGAAACAGTTTGGTAATGAAGAAAATATCTTAATTGTAGATGAATACAAACGAATCAAAGATACACCAGGTGGAGAAGTGATTATTGATAACTGTGCAAGACAAGTGAGGTCATGGCAAACTCATTTGTTGATCATAACACAATCTCTATCTGATATTTCATCTTCATTGTTGAACAATACTGGTGAGATATTTGTTGGCTCTTTAAAATCTTCAGAAGAAATTGAGTTTGTACTTGATGAAATGAAACTAAACAATCATCAAACTGTACGCAGTGCTTTGATTGATAGAACGACTGCTGAAGGAGCTGATGAAAATAAAAAATATGTCTTTTTAATGCAAGATTACAATAACAGAAAATGTCTAACAAAACTTATTATTCCTAGATGTTTCAGTGAGATATTTAGAACCCTGAAGGATGATGAAACAGTAAGTATAGGGGGAAAACAATATGGATAAGCTAAAGAATTTATTGTTACCATTTTTGGTTATATGTGCTTTAATATTTTCTTTTAAAGTTGCTATTGTTCCAACGTATGCTGAACAACAGAAACCAGCTAATAATACTGAAGAAAATAATAACACTGAAAAAGAGGAAACTGATGAGAATAAAGAAGATACTACTGGATGTGATTCATATGCGACTCAGGAATTGCGTGATCAGTGTATAAAAGATAGAGCAGCTAATTTGTCGACTGCTCCTTTTTATACTGGAGCAATCATGTCACTGGATAGTAAAATAGCCGAGAAAGAGTTAAAGCAAGATTATATTAAGAATTTTTCAAACTCAAGTGTAACTGCTTTATCATACAATTTGAGTTTATTAGATCCTGATACAATCATTATGCATATTGTAAATATTGTTATAAGTCTTATTGAAATGATTGGCCAAGCTATAAGTTTGATTGTTCTTATACTTTATAATGTTGCTTCAGGTAGTTTCTGGAAAACAATAATTCAGGGGGTTTTTGACATATTTGATAAAGCTATATTTAATTGGGGCAATCCCAACTCCTGGTTTATGAAGATACTATTTATGTTTGGAGCCTTATCAGTTGCTATGAAATTAATGTCACAGTGGAATAAGCATTTTACCATTAGCACTCTTATAACAATGACTGCTCAAGTTGTTGTATCATGTATGGTTATTGTATTTATAGCTCAATATGGAAGGA
>OKTP01000600.1_pt1 | contig 11594 bp, 10 predicted proteins | sample 1606291 | NCBI WGS metagenome assembly OKTP01 (sample SAMEA3879558, study PRJEB24766) | human gut metagenome | biome: human-associated habitat; feature: feces | place: USA | collected 1985/1987
ATGATGTTCGTTTATGTTTTTTCTTTTCCCCGGTTCAGGGCGGAGCAGGTGATGACGGCTTTTTTCTGCGCTTTTTACCTGTAGAATTTGCGGAATTCTTTTTAGGAGCGTTAAAGAATTTCTCTTTCTTAGCCTGCTCTGCTTCAAGATATTTCTCGTCATATATTCTGTTTATATCAGCCTTGAGTATCATATTCAGATACGGAGCCATTCGCAAAACCTCCCGTCAGTCTGAAAAAATAAATTAAGCAACTACACCAAAGTAAACAATCAACGCAGAAATCACGCCGAATATTGCTGTTACTATGCTGAATACGCTTACTATCTTAACCTCGCTCCAACCACACATCTCAAAATGATGGTGAATAGGGCTCATCTTAAATAATCTTTTGCCGTGGGTAGCCTTAAAGTAGCTAACCTGTAAAATAACAGAGAACATCTCACAAAGGTAAACAATACCTATCGGAAGAAGAAGTATAGGCATATCAACAGCAAAAGCTATTGCACATACAAGTCCGCCGAGGAAAAGTGAACCTGTATCGCCCATAAATACCTTTGCAGGGTGGAAATTCCAAACAAGGAAACCAAGGCAAGCACCTGCCGATGCCGCACTCCACACTGTTACACCGAGAGCACTCATCATACATGCTATTACCATAAAGCTTATACATACAAAAAATGTAATTGAACCGTCAAGACCGTCTACGCCGTCGGTAAGATTTACCGCATTGACAATGCCGACAATTACAATTGCCGAAATAATGTAGTAGAAAAATCCGAGGTCAACTCTGCCAACAAAAGGAATTGTTGTTGCAGTGCCACAGCCTGCAACTGCAAGAATAATAATATAAACAATAGCGGCGGCAAACTGTAAAATAAGTTTTTGCTTTGCTGTCAAACCTAAATTACGCTTTTTTACTACCTTGGTGTAGTCATCAATGAAACCGATAGCACCGTTTGCAAGGGCAAGGAAAAGTCCCGCAAATATCATTACGGTTTCTTTATTAATATCCGCAAAATAAAGGTTTATGAAATTCTTACCGATGCACATATATACAATTGTGCTTATTAATGTAACGGCTGTAATAGCTATAATAAACATAAAGCCGCCCATAATCGGAGTGCCCTGTTTTTTCTTATGCCACTTAGGGCCGTCTTCAAGAATAGTCTGACCAAAGTGAAGTTTGCGAAGCATTGGAATTAAAAATGCACCCGCAACCGCAGAAATAATAAATGCAACGAGAGCCGCCACAAAAGTCCAGATTCCATATACCATTAATTATCGTTCCTTTCATACGGGCAAAGGGCTTGAATAATCAAAGCCCTGCCCAATGGTTATTTAACATTGCAGTCCCCTCTGAACCGCAAATTTTAATCGTTCACACTCACCGAAGAACTAAAGGTTACTGTAATCAACGATCCTTCACTAACCATAGTACCCTCTGCTATATCCTGTGATGTACTTACTACACTGCCGGAAGCCGCACCCACAAGGCTTACATTAAGTCCGTATGCACTTGCAACTGCATTTACCTCCGAAACCGAGTAACCGACAAGATTCGGTACAGTCACCTTTTCTGCCGTACTTGCCTCATCCGTATAAAGTACAATGTTGCCTCCGCTCGGTATCTGTGATGACGGTGCAGGAATTTGTGAAATTACATTATCTCCGTCACCCTTTACAGTTACTGTAAAGCCGTCATTCTCTGCATTTGCAGTAGCTTCCGAAACAGAAAGTCCAACATAAGAACCTGCATATACATCAACATACTCAAGTTCGTCATCCGAGTAACTTGTTTTAATATCAAGATAAGGAAGAACCTCTGTCATAATATTGATAAATACAGGAGATGCTACCTGAGAACCGTAGTATGAAGCACCGTTCGGTGTATCAAAGAATACAAGTATAGCAACCTGAGGGTCATCGGCAGGAGCGTATCCGCAGAAAGATGCAATATAGTCTTCCTTATAGTTACTGATTATTTCCCCACCCTTTTTCTCGGAAGTACCTGTCTTACCTGCTACACGATAACCGGCAACATAACCCGAAGTCGAACCTGCAGTCGATGTGTTGTATTCAAGAATTTCGTTCATCTTATCAGATGTTTCTTTTGAAACAGCCTGGCGCTTAACTGTCTTTTCAACGGTTTTTACCACATTGCCGTCTGAATCTGTGATTTTTGAAACCACATAAGGCTGGAGTACATAACCGCCGTTTGCAACAGCGGCACAAGCTGTAATCATCTGTATAGGTGTGATTTTAAAGTTCTGACCGAATGAACCTACCGCAAGGTCAACTTCATCCATATCTGTAAAGAACTGGTCATCAGCCTCACCGGGAAGGTCAATTCCTGTTTTGTCCGCAAAGCCGAATGCTTTATAATACTGTGTATATTTGTTAATGCCAAGCAACTGTCCCATCTGCATAAAAGCAGGGTTACATGAATTTACAATAGCCTCTGTAAAGCTTTGTGTGCCGTGACCTGCAAGGTTATGACAATGAATAGGATCGGCATCAGCGATTGTCATTGAACCCGCACAATAAAATGTACTTGTGTCCGGATTTACAAGACCTTCCTCAAGAACCATTGATGCAGTGCACATTTTAAATACCGAACCCGGTTCGTAAGTATCGGCAACAGCCTTATTACGCCACATTGCTGACAAAGCCGCACTTTCCGCTGCATCCTGTTCATTTTCGGGAAGAGCGTCTATTTTTTTCTGTTCTTCGTCCGAAAGCTGATAAGGATTGTTAAGGTCATAACCGTTTGCCGTAACCATAGCCAGAATAGCGCCTGTATTTACATCCATCAATATACATACGCCTTTGTTAAGAACATCATTATCAATGATACCCTGTGCCATATATTTTTCACAAATAGACTGAATTGTTGAGTCGATTGTAAGATAAAGGTTATTACCGTCCTTAGCTGCAACATTCTGCTCATATTGAAAAGGCATTTCAGTACCTATTGAGTTTTTGGCGGTTACGATTCTGCCCGCTGTACCTTTAAGATAAGTATCGTACTCATACTCAATACCCTCAAGGCCCTGTTCATCGCTGCCTGTAAATCCAATTACATTAGACGCAAGGTCGTTATTCGGGTAATATCTTTTGTAGTCATCCTGCAGCTGTACCGCATAATCGCTGCAGTCGTAGTCTTTCTTAAGTTTATCGATAAGTTCAAGAATTTTTGTTCTTGTATCAGATTCAATCTTACGCTTTACAACTACATAGTAGCTGTTCTGCTTTGTCTTTTCAAGCAAATCTGCCTTATCAAGTCCGAGAATTTCAGAAAGACCGGAAGCAACAGCCTCTCTCTGCTTATCGGTATCTATATTCGCAGGCGACATAACTACCTGCCATACAGATGCACTTTCCGCAAGCACCTTGCCGTTTGAATCATAAATCGTACCACGCTTTGCGGGGAGTTTTCTGTCCATAAGCTGTTGTTCAACCGCAGCCTGCTGCAATTTTCCGCTCTGTATAGTGGTAAGATAACCGAGTCTTGCAACAATTGCGCCAAAACCGATAACAAGAATAAGTACAATAAGAACTGCCGTTCTGTGTCTTAGGCGCTGATTAGGACCCTTTGCGGCCTTCTTTTTCTTTTCTTTTTTAGTAAAATCGTTTTTCTCCAACAAAATTTCTCCTTTCAACCGCAATAGCCTTATAAAAATGTAAATATTTTACAATAACTGTTCTATACCGAAAAAAGAGCCAAGACACAGTCTTAACTCTTATTCCTCCATAACATTTGTATTAAGTTTGCCGTTATGTTATGACCAAAGATTTGCTATTGAGCTGATAAACTGAGTAAAGAGATTTTCACTTTCCGGAGAAGTAACCTCTGCCTTATCTCCGCCCGATAGTGAAACAAATTCTTGCTGAGAACTTGATGCTTTGGTCAAACCAAGCTGGTTTTCGGCATATTTTTCAATGTCTGATGAGCTAAGCTTTGCCTGCAAGCTCATTTCTGTCTGTGTATAAACACTCTGTGCATTTGAGAGTGTTTCTTTTGCGGTAATAATCTGCTGATTAAGTTCTGTGATTCTTACCTGTCCTATAATAATTGTTGCAATAATCATTGCAACTGCCGCACCGCCGATTGTACCAAGTGCAACCTTAAGCGGATTGTGTCTGCGCTTTCTGATTTTATGTAATTCCTCTTCCGGCAGAGAAATTACTTTTTTACCGGTCTTTTTCTTAGGTTCTTTTACCTTTTCTACTTCTTCGTCACGCTTTGGCAAAGGAGCTGCTGAAGCCTGGTCAAAAAGACTCAAATCATAAGCTGCGTTTCTGTTTTCATATGCCATATTCTGCACCCTGTGCCTTTCCGATATCATTTATAATAAAACACACAATATACTCATTTTTCAAAACGAGCAAAATATTTCACAAATTTAACATTTTAAAAGAATTATACGTATTTAAAGCACGATAAATCTTCTTTAAAGTCCTATATTATGCGTACATATAGTAATTGCAGTATAAAAGAGCTACTACTAATAGTATCTGTAACCTTATTTACAGCTTTGTTATATTTTACTACAATTTAGCTCATTTGTCCATAGCTACCAAAGAAAAAACTATATTTTTTCGCATATTCTCAACTTTGCACTTCTCGCCCTGGGATTTAATTCCAATTCTGTCCCATTTGCACAAATCGGTTTTCTGGTAATAAGTTTTGCCTTGGGCTTATTGCCACATACGCACACCGGAAAATCTTTCGGGCAAGTACATCCCTTACACCATGACGCCATTTTTTGCTTAACAATTCTGTCCTCAAGCGAATGGAATGTAATAACCGCAAGCCTTCCGCCCGAACCGAGCATTTCAAACGCTCCGTCAAGACCTTTGTTAAGTGCTCCGAGTTCGTCATTTACCGCTATTCTTATAGCCTGAAATGTTTTTCTTGCAGGATGTCCTTCTCTTCGCACTTTCTGCGGAACATTCTGTTTGATAATCTCGGCAAGCTGTAAGGTAGTTTCAATTTTCTTTTCTTCTCTCGCTTTCACAATACCCTTTGCAATGGAATCCGCAAATTTTTCTTCACCGTAGGTGTAAATAATTCTGCGTAATTCTTCAAAAGGAAGCGAATTTACCAAATCTGCGGCTGTTGTACCGCTTTGGCTCATTCTCATATCAAGAGGAGCATCCTCGTGAAAAGAAAATCCCCGCTCGGCTGTGTCAAGCTGATGAGAAGAAACTCCGATGTCAAGCATAACCCCGTCAAGTCTGCCAACGCCTCTTTGCTTTAAAAGCTCGGCAATGTCTGCAAAGTTGCCCTTTATGATTATTGAATTTTCATTTTTGCAAAAACGCTTTGTAAGCGTTTGGATAGCATCGGGATCACGGTCAATTGAGATAAGTTTACCTGTAGTAAGGTGTTTTAGAATCTCACTGCTGTGTCCCCCACCGCCTGCAGTACCATCGGCATAAATGCCGTTTTCTTTAATATTAAGCCCTTCGATGGTTTCATTGAGCAGAACGGGAATATGATTAAATTCCATAGCTTGCTCCTTATCCGAATGAAAGGCTGCCAACTGCGTCGGCAAGCTGTTCCTTCTGTGAATTTACATAATCCTCAAACACTGACTTGCTCCAAATCTCAATACGATTATTAAGACCGATTACAAGAGCATCGCTGTCAAGCTTTGCGTTCTCCCTTAAAGTTTGCGGAAGCTGAACTCTGCCCTGTGAATTAGGCGATACTTCAACAGCGGTTGCCGTAAAAGTATATTGGAGAATCATAGCTTTGTTAGCGGGCAGCTGCATAATCTGTGAACAGAAATGCTCAAAAACTTCCTTAGACATAACCTGAATACAAGGAGTGCCAAATCCCTGTGCTACATAAAAGGTTTCTCCGAGTTCGTCACGGAATTTTGCAGGCAAAACAACTCGTCCTTTTGCATCGATTGAATTATTAGACATTCCGGAAAACATTTTGCCCACCTCCGTTTAGAACTGAATTTCGGTTTTTTGAGTATCATTCAGTCACCAAATGACACCTTATGCCACCGTTTGCTATCATTATACCCCATCAGCTGATAAAAATCAAGATAAATATAGCACAAAATGAAATAAAATTTACAAACCTAAGTAATATTTTTCAGATTTGAAATTATTTTTACCTTATTTTAATTTATAATTCTCAAGCGAAATTATAATACAAAAAAGAGCCGCAAAACCTCCATAAAATCTGGGGTTTTGCGACTCTTAAGAGCTTTGTTGTAACCTTTATAAGCAAAAAGGTTACAAATTCAAAACATTTGTTCCAAGTATTTTAACCTGATAATATATAGTTTTTTATAATTGTGTCACTCAGTGACACCGTTTTACTTTGCAAATTGGCTTTCGTACAGATTCTTATAGAAACCGCCCTTTGCGAGAAGTTCATCGTGAGTACCCTGCTCAATGATATTACCGTCACGCATAACAAGAATAACATCGCTTTCCTTAATCGTAGAAAGTCTGTGTGCAACAACAAAGCTTGTTCTGCCCTGCATAATCTTTGCAAAGGCTTTTTGAACACGAATTTCCGTAAGTGTATCGATAGACGAAGTAGCCTCGTCGAGAATAAGCATTGTCGGATTGGAAAGCATTGCTCTTGCTATACAGAGCAGCTGCTTTTGTCCCTGCGAAAGGTTACCGCCGCCCTCTGAAATCATAGTGTCATAACCATCAGGCATTCTTCTTATAAAGCTGTGCGCATATGCCGCCTTTGCAGCCTCAATAACTTCTTCGTCTGTAGCGTTCGGATTGCCGTACTTAAGATTTTCCATAATAGTGCCGCAGAACAACCAGCTGTCCTGCAAAACCATTCCGTACAGCTTTCTTAGCTCGTCACGCTCCATATCTTTTATATCTACACCGTCAACCGATATTTTACCGCTGTCGGTATCGTAGAATCTCATAAGAAGATTTATAAATGTTGTTTTGCCGCAGCCTGTAGGTCCTACAATTGCAATGTGACTTCCGCTCTTTACATCAAGAGAAAAGTTTGTAATAAGAGGCTTGTCTTTTACATAAGAGAAGTTGACATTCTCAATTTTAACATTGCCTTTGCAATTTTCAACTTTAATTGAATCAGGCTTATCTTTCGGTTCGTCTTCGGCGTCAAGCACATCAAATACTCTTCCCGCCGCCGCAATAGCTGTCTGCAACTGCGTAAGCACGCCCGTTACTTCGTTGAACGGCTTTGTATATTGGTTTGCATAGGTTAAAAAACACGAAAGCTGTCCGACCGAAAGTGTGCCTGCAATTGCTGTAATTGCACCGAATATACCGACAGCCGCATACACCATTGCATTTACAAATCGTGTGCTCGGGTTAGCAAGAGCACCTGCAAACTGTGCTTTAAAGCCTACCGTGTAAAGTTCTTGGTTGTATTTTTCAAAATTTTCAAAAGCTCTGTCTTCATATGAAAAAGCCTTTACAATTCGCTGATTGCCCACATACTCCTCAACATATGAGGAAATATCGCCCTGCAGCTGCTGTTGTCTTGCAAAACGGTTATGTGTCATTTTACCTATAAAAGCAGCCACAAATAGCGAAAGCGGAGTAAGGATAATTACCGCAAGAGCAATTCTCCAGTCAATTATAAACATAAATACCATTGTTCCGAGAATTGTAACAATACCCGAGAACAACTGCAAAAACATCTGTGAAAGGCCGTCGCCTACGGCATCAACATCATTGATTACTCGGCTGATAAGGTCACCGTGCGAGTGTGCGTCAATGTACGATAGCGGCACATCGTTAAATTTACAGAAAACATCTCTTCTTAAATCTCTTACTGTTTTGTATGAAATTACATTTGTAAAATAAGTCATAGTCCACTGGAAAATCGCAACACCGGCAACACCGACGGCTATATAAATAATTATTTGAAGTACATTTTCAAAATTAACATTGCCTTTATCTATAATATTATCAATGGCATTACCTGTAAGTACAGGAATATAAAGAGTAAGCGAAACACTTATAATCGCACTTAAAATAGCAAGTGCAAGCAATCCTTTGTATGGTTTTATATATTTTAAAACTCTTCTTACTACTGATTTTTTCAAACTTCCACCTCCGATTTGCTAAGCTGTGAAAGGCAGATTTCCTTGTAGGTTTCGCAGTTTTTAAGCAATTCTTTGTGAGTGCCCTTACCTACGAGCATACCGTCGTCAAGCACAAGTATCAAATCAGAATTCATAATTGTTGAACAACGCTGTGTTACAATTATAACCGTCATCTCATGAGTGTACTGACTAAGCGCTTTTCTGAGTGCCGCATCTGTTGCAAAGTCAAGTGCGGAAAAGCTGTCGTCAAGAATAAGTACCTTTGGCTGTGCCGCAATTGCTCTTGCAATGCAAAGTCGCTGTCTTTGACCGCCGCTGAAGTTTTTACCGCCCTGCTCAACATGGCTGTCAAGTCCCATAGGCAGCTTTGAAACAAACTCATAAGCCTGTGCGTTTTTAAGCGCAGTAATAATATCTTCATCCGAAAGGTCAGAATTTTCCCATTTCATATTGTCACGGATAGTTCCTTTAAAAAGTATTGACTGCTGCGGAACTATGCCAATCTGTTTTCTTAACTGTTTGAAAGAATAATCTTTAACATTTCTGCCGTCAACCTCCACACTTCCCTGTGTTACATCATAAAAACGAGGAATAAGGTTGATAAGCGTACTCTTACCCGAGCCTGTACCGCCGATTATACCTACAGTTGAGCCACGCTTGATTTCAAAGCTGATTTTACTAAGCTCATCATCACCGCCGCCATAACTGAAAGAAACATTGTCAAAAGCAATCTTCGGTGTGTTTTCGTCTGTATTTACAGAAATAATCTCTTTTGTGGTTTCTTTTACGCTTGGCTCCGTTTCAAGGACTTCGTTGATTCTTGCTGCCGACGCACTGCCCTTTGTCATTAAAATCACAAGGTTTGCAACAACTATCATCGCAAGCAAAATCTGCGTCATATAGCTTACAAGCGCAATAATATCACCCGTCTGCATATTACCGGCATCTACATTAATACCGCCGAACCAGATAATTGCAATAATCGCTACATCCGTTACAACATAAGTTGCGGGATTAAGCAGAGCGGAAAGTCTGCTAATACGAATTGAAGTAGCTGCAAGATCCTCCGTAGAATTATCAATTCTCTCTTTTTCGCTTTTCTGCTTTGAAAAAGCTCTGATAACACGGTTACCTGAAAGGTTTTCTCTTGAAACAAGTCCGATTTTATCAAGTTTTTTCTGTATAAGGCTGAAAATCGGAATGCTCTTTGTCATTACAAAATAAAGTATAAGACCGATAATAACGGCGGCAATTATAAAAATAATTGACATTCTCACGCTGATTGTCATTGCCATAATAATTGAGCCGATAACAATAAACGGTGCTCTTGTGAGCAATCGTATAGTCATTGCAACCATCTGTTGTGACTGGTTTACATCATTTGTAATTCTTGTAATGAGTGACGGTGTACCGAGTTTGTCAAGTTCTGCGTGAGAAAGTGAGTTGATGTGAGAAAACAACGCTCTTCTCACCTTTGTGCCAAAACCTTGTGAGGCTTTTGAAGCAAAATACTGACACACAAGCGCACTAAGCAATCCCGTTGCCGCAAGCGCAACCATTACAAGACCCATACGCAGTACATAGCCTTTGTCGCCGTTGGTGACACCGTTGTCAATTATATCCGCCATTACAAGCGGAACAATAAGCTCAAGTATTGCCTCAAAAAGCTTACATAAAGGGCCGATAATACATTCTTTTTTGTAGTCCTTCAAAAATCTTCTGAGTTTAATCATATTTTCCTCTCAATTTGCCTTTCTTAAATTTAACCTTTTAACAGTATAACATTATTATTTTACATCAAAAAAATTCATATATCAATATCCGCAATTGAAAATATCACTTTTCAAAAATTCATCAATACATTGTGCATCACTTTATTGAGTTTATCGGGTATTTATGTGATAATATTGTAAAAAATAATTATGTTTTCAACAAAGGAGGTACTTACAACGGAAATGTTATTTAAAAACGGTAAAATGAAAAATATAAGCAAATCACAGGTGCTTACATTAAAAGACGAAGTTGCTTATCAGGACGAAATGGTAGTGAGCAAAACCCTTGTACAAAACGATGCAGTAAGCGTAACTCTTTTTTCTTTTGATAAAGGCGAGGAAATCAGCACTCACGAATCGGGTGGCGACGCATTTGTAACCTGCCTTGACGGTGTCGGAAAAATTACTGTTGACGGCATTGAGTATATATTAAAAGAAGGCGAATCAATCGTTATGCCTGCAAAACACCCTCACGCAGTTTTCGGTGAAGAACGCTTTAAAATGCTCCTTGTGGTTGTTTTTTGATTTTAGGTTTTTGGATAAAATTATGTTTAGCGGAAAGCGGCGGTTAATTTTACAATTGTAATTGACCGGCAAAGTATTCTGCAAACCACTAAATTTATCAGGCTTCAGCAATTCTTTTTAACAAAATATTTAAAGCAAAAAACAGCAGTTGTACCGACAAAATTCGATACAACTGCTATTTGCTTTTTAAAACGGATTTTTTTATTTCAGTTTTAAGACGCTCAAGCGGAGTGTCTTTTTTATCTATAATCTCTTGTGCTGAAAGAACCTTTGGAGCAAGGTTTGATGCGCCGGGTTGTGAATGCATTTGCATAGTTATATTCTCATGCTGGATAAGCGCAAAAAGCTGACTTAACGACACACAGTCATCAATGGCTTTGATAAGCTCTTTTTTAGGCTTTTTGGCATAACCTGTAACCTTTGCAGCATTCATAATCCCTACTCCTTTCTTTAATGTGAGCCATATTGTTGCATTATACTGTTCTATTATACTTAATTTTCACAATATTTTCAATATAAATTTTGACTTATTTTATTTACAGAAATTTATTTTTGTGTTATCCTGTCATTAATAAATACAAAATAGGAGTTAATATGATGAAAAAAATTAAATACATACTTATTTCGGCACTCCTCGTAAGCACAGTTGCACTGTCAGGCTGCGGCGGCAAGAGCGAAAGCACTGCCGAACAAAGTTCCTACACCCCCACTCCTACAGATACAACAGTAAAAACCACAGGAGAAAAAATTTTAATAAACGATTCCACTCTCGGAGAAATCTGGATAACAGAACTTGCCAATGTTCCAAAAAATACCCTCGATAAAAATAATTTTTCTGCCGACGCTAACTTTAAGTATTACAATGTAGACGGTAAAGCGGCATCAACAGAGGGTGTTGATGTTTCCGATTACAACGGAACTATCGACTGGAAAAAAGTTAAGGATTCGGGCATTGACTTTGCTATGATAAGAATCGGCGGCAGAGGCTACGGCACAGAGGGAACTCTGTATCAAGACGAAAATGCAATAAAAAATATTACAGAGGCAAAAGACAACGGCATCAAAGTCGGTGTTTACTTCTTCTCCCAAGCAATTAATACCGATGAGGCTATTGAGGAGGCAAACTATGTAAAAGACATTCTCGGCGACATCAAACTTGATTATCCCGTTGCTTATGACTGGGAAATTGTAAAAGATGATGATGCAAGAACCGACAATGTTTCT
>OKTP01000617.1_pt1 | contig 11287 bp, 10 predicted proteins | sample 1606291 | NCBI WGS metagenome assembly OKTP01 (sample SAMEA3879558, study PRJEB24766) | human gut metagenome | biome: human-associated habitat; feature: feces | place: USA | collected 1985/1987
TGTTCCGACGCTTGTCAGCGTCCTGCAGCAATAATAAAACGGAAAAAGAGAGGAAGGATAAAATGTCCAGACAAATATGGAAACCGGGAAACATGCTTTATCCGCTTCCGGCGGTGATGGTCAGTACCGCAGATAAAGAAGGAAACAGTAACATAATTACGATTGCATGGACGGGAACCGTATGTACGAATCCGGCGATGGTATATATTTCTGTTCGTCCGGAGCGCTATTCTTATCATATGATAAAAGAAAGCGGGGAGTTTGTGATCAATCTGACGACAGAAAAATTGACAAAAGCGACAGATTACTGTGGAGTTCGTTCGGGAGAGAATGTAGATAAGTGGAAAGAATGTCGTCTTACGCAAGGAAAAGCATCATCTCTTGAATTTGCTCCTATTATAGAAGAAAGCCCGGTAAATATTGAATGTAAAGTAAAAAAAATGGAGGAGCTTGGAAGTCATCATATGTTCCTTGCAGAAGTGACTGCAGTTCAGGTGGATGATTCATATATGGATGATAACGGAAAATTTATGCTGAATAATACGGGATTGATTGCCTATTCTCACGGGGAATATTTATCTCTGGGAGAGAAGCTTGGTCAATTCGGATATAGTGTGAGAAAAAAGAAAAAGCAGACAAAGAAAAAATCCGGAATGAAATAACGTCAGGTGGACGTTCTTTGATGAATGTGGTATCCTTATTTCAGATGACAGAAAATGATAAGATTAAGATTTAAGTATGAGGTGATTTAAGATGAAGAAACCGGTATTGGTGATTATGGCAGCGGGAATGGGAAGCAGATACGGCGGATTGAAACAGATCGATCCGATCGATAAAGAAGGTCATATTATTATGGATTTTTCTATTTATGATGCAAAGCGCGCCGGATTCGAGAAAGTCGTTTTTATTATTAAAAAGGAAAACGAGACGGACTTTAAAGAAGCAGTCGGAAAACGGATTGAGAAAGTAATGGATGTAGCTTATGTGTACCAGGAACTGACAAACATTCCGGACGGATTTGAGATTCCGAAAGACCGTGTAAAACCGTGGGGAACAGCTCATGCGGTGTTAAGTGCGATCGATGAGATCGACGGACCGTTTGCTGTGATCAATGCAGATGATTATTACGGACGGCATGCGTTTCAGACAATTTACGATTATTTGACGACCCATGAAGACGACGACAAGTATCGGTATACGATGGTTGCATACCGTTTGAAAAATACTGTGACAGATAACGGACATGTGGCAAGAGGTATCTGCGGGTTAAACGCATCGAATGAACTTGTAAGCGTTACGGAAAGAACCCGTATTGAAAAGAGAAATAACGGCATTGAATATTCGGAAGATGACGGACAGACATGGAACGAAATCGATCCGGATACACTTGTATCAATGAATATGTGGGGATTTACGAGAAGTATTCTAGAAGAGATCAAAACGGGATTTCCGGCATTTTTAGAGAAAGGATTGAAAGAAAATCCTTTAAAATGTGAATATTTTCTCCCGGCGGTTGTAAGTGATCTTTTAGCAGAAGACCGCGCTGCAGTGAAAGTACTTGAGTCCGAAGATAAGTGGCACGGAGTTACTTATAAAGAAGATAAGCCGGTCGTCGTAGAAGCGATACAGTCTCTGAAAGATTCGGGCTTATATCCGCAGCATTTGTGGGATTAGTCTTAATGCAACATTTTTACTATAAGATGATATAAAAATATAAAGCTATTTTGTAGGATGAGTGGTAAGATGTGCATGTAAAATAAAACGGCAGTAAAAAGGAAAACTGCAATAGACAGAACCTTGAACGGTATCTGAAATATTTACGAGGAGGAAACAGATATGTCAATCTTAGTAACAGGCGGCGCCGGATTTATCGGCAGCCATACATGTGTGGAATTGTTAAATGCAGGGTATGATGTGGTCATCGTAGATAATTTATATAACGCATCGGAAAAAGCGGTAGATCGCGTGAAAGAGATCACAGGAAAAGATCTGAAATTTTATCAAGTAGATATCCGCGACAGAGAAGGGCTTAATGAAGTGTTCGACAAAGAAGATGTAGAGTCGGTAATTCATTTTGCCGGACTTAAAGCGGTAGGGGAGTCTGTGCAGAAGCCTCTCGAATATTATGAAAACAATATCGGAGGAACGATCACTCTTTGTGATGTGATGAGAAGTCATGGAGTAAAAAACATTATTTTCAGTTCTTCGGCAACAGTATACGGGGATCCGGCATTTATTCCGATCACGGAAGAGTGTCCAAAGGGTGTGTGTACAAATCCATATGGATGGACAAAATGGATGTTAGAGCAGATTTTGACAGATCTTCATACGGCAGATCCGGAGTGGAACGTAGTGCTTCTTCGCTATTTCAATCCGATCGGAGCGCATAAAAGCGGTATGATCGGAGAAGATCCGAAAGGAATTCCGAATAACCTGATGCCATATATTACACAGGTGGCGATCGGAAAACTGGAGTGTCTTAGCGTATTTGGAGACGATTATGACACACATGACGGAACAGGGGTGCGCGATTATATCCATGTAGTCGATCTTGCGATAGGTCATGTGCGCGCAGTAGAGAAGCTGAAGGAAAAAGACGGTGTTTCGGTATATAATCTCGGTACAGGAAACGGACAATCCGTATTAGATATGGTAAAAGCATTCGGAAAAGCGTGCGGAAAAGAGATTCCATATGTAATTAAACCGCGCCGTGCAGGCGATATTGCAACATGCTACTGCGATGCGTCCAAAGCAAAAAAGGAACTTCACTGGGAAGCAGAGCGTGGATTAGAAGAAATGTGTGAAGATTCGTGGAGATGGCAGAGCCAGAATCCGAATGGATATGCAGAGTGAAAATAAGCATGATAATCAACAGAAAATAGAAATAACAAGTTAGAAATAACAAGTATGTCCGCGGGAAATTTTTCTTTTCTGCGGACATACTTGCATGTAGGCAAAGAAAAGCATTAAAAATACGTTTTCTTCTGATCTGATAAAATGCATTTAAAATCCGTACAACAATTTTGCAAATCCCATTTCATGGAAGAAAAAGAAACGTCCGGCAAAGAGGATGAAAATGTAGAGCGGAAGTTCCAAGACAGGATAAGAAAAATCATTTAACTTATTATGAAGTCTGGTTGGCATCAGTTTCTTGAATGATTTATATATTAAGAATCCGATAATCGCTCCTAAAGTATTCATAATAAGGTCGTCGATATCGGTTCGTCGGTTATTTAATAACTGGCTTATTTCGATCAGTATGGAAAAAGAAAATCCTGCAAGGGCGGTTAGGTGCAGCGATCTCATTTTTTTCCAGATTAAAGGGATCAAAAACCCAAACGGAATGAACAGGATGATATTCAAAATATATCCGACCATATCGATTCCCGCAGAAAAGGGGATAGGATTAATGTGGGAAATTTCTGTTTGGAAGCGATACAAAAATGCATCCCATAAAGTGCCGGTTCCTGTGACGTGATATACACATACGATGTAGACGGCAAAAAGAAATAAAAGCAGGCCGGGCAGAAGATGTGTTTTTTCTCCGCCCTTTTTCTGTTTGTGCGAAAGAAAAATAAAGGCAGCCGAAAAAGGAAGGATCGAAGCCGCAAATTCATAGGTATAAAAAATTAAAGTTTCCATAGAGTTTCTCCTTTATATATGTTTTAAAAGGCTGTTGGGAGTTGTGAAAAAGCAAGTTCGCCTAAGTGTTTGTGTTTCGTTAAAAGTATAAAATAAGTATATCATCGAAAATAAGAAGATTGTGGGAATTGCGGGAATATTAAGGAATATTAAGGAAAGCTTAAATAAAACTGGCGAATCGGAAGTGTATATGATACACTGGATGTATTCTTGATAAAAAATGTACAGTAAAGGCGTTTGCCGCATCGGAACGAAATAGATGTAATGGGAGAAATATTTATAGTATTCAGACGTATAAGGCAGGTGGAACATGAAAAAGAATCTTACATTTAAAGAGTTGATATTTGTTGCAAGTATGTTGTTTGGGATGTTTTTTGGCGCGGGAAATTTGATCTTTCCGATATTTATGGGACAGCTTGCAGGCCATCATGTGTGGGCGGCATCGGCAGGTTTTCTGATCACAGGTGTCGGGCTTCCGCTTCTTGGTGTGGCGGCGCTTGGCGTCAGCCAGAAAGACGGACTTTTGGAATTAAGCAGTCAGATCGGCAGAAAATACGGAGTTTTCTTTACGTGTCTTTTGTATTTGACGATCGGGCCTTTTTTTGCAATCCCAAGATGCGCTACGGTTTCGTTTACAGTTGGAATAGAGCCGTTTATTTCAGACGGCGGGAAGATGGCAGGATTGGGAATATTCTCTTTTGTATTTTTTGCCGTTGTATTGTTTTTTTCATTGAAGCCGGGACAGATCTTAACGTGGATCGGGAAAATACTGAATCCTCTGTTTTTAATTTTGTTGAGTATTTTTGTTATTCGGGCGCTTTTTTCACCGGCCGGAAATATGAGTAAGATCGAGGCATCCGGCGCATATGTGTCCGGCGCCTTTTCAACCGGTCTGCTGGAAGGGTATAATACGATGGATGCTCTGGCCGGGCTTGCTTTCGGAATTATTGTTGTTAATGTAATCAGAAGCCTTGATATAAAGGAGTCGGGAGCAGTGGCAAAAAATACGATAAAAGCAGGCGTTTTCAGCTCATTATTAATGGCGCTTATCTATGTTTTGGTTGCGGTTGTCGGTGCGCAGAGCCGCGGGGTGTTTCCTGTGGCGGCAAATGGAGGAGAGACATTTGCGATCGTTTCCGAATACTATTTCGGAAAGCCGGGTCAGATTATATTAGCGCTGATTTTTGCGGTGGCATGTTTGAAAACAGCGATCGGCCTTGTTACAAGCTGTGGGGAGACGTTTGAAAAGATATTTCCGAACGGACCTTCTTATCGTGTGTGGGCAGTGATTTTTTCTCTTCTTTCTTTCTTGATCGCAAATGTAGGACTTGATGCGATCATTGCATATTCTCTTCCTGTTTTGATGTTCTTGTATCCGCTGGCAGTGACACTTATTTTGCTTACTTTATGCGGAAAGCTGTTTGGGAATGACAGAAGAATATACAGTTGGGTGACAGCGTTTACGGCTGCAGCGGCGATTTTAGATTTTGTGAAAGCTTTGCCAAAAAATTCGGATGTAATCGTGAAACTTCAGGAGATGCTCGGTGCGGTATCAAAGATGCTTCCGATATCGAAGTATGGTTTTGGATGGGTGTGTCCGGCTTTGGTTGGATTGATGATCGGTCTGGCCCTTCAAAAGATACGAAAGAATAAAAGATAAGTTTTATGAAAGATAAAAAATCAAAAACCTATTCGTTAAAACTACCAAATTTCATTTGTGGATTTTGGATGTTTTGACAAATATGAAAACGATACCAAAAATGCGATTGACAAATGACGAAAGTGAGTATATTGTAAAGACATAAACAAGAAAACAAAGAGAAAAGTGAGGTGGAAAAAGTTTTGGCAACGATATCAGATGTTGCTCGGCTGTCAGGAATGTCAGTTTCAACTGTCTCAAGAGTTATCAATAACAAACCTCATGTTTCGGAGGAAAAGAGACAGAAGATACTGGAGGCTATGGACGCTCTTGGGTATAGTCCGCTTCAGGCGGCAAGACAGTTAAGAGGTTCGGGCTCCGGGAATATAGCGGTAGTTGTTCCTACTATCACAAATAACTTTTTCGCACAACTGGTCGATTCAATTGAGAAAACTTGCAGACAGTATCATTACCGAACATTGATCGTGCAGACTTACGGAGAAAAAGAAAGTGAAGAAAGCGCAATGAATCTTCTGAAGATGCAGCATGCTGACGGAGTGATTTTATGTGCGATAGAGAATGACTGGGATAAGTTGAAATCATATGGCGAATATGGAAAACTTGTCGTCTGCAATGAATATAATCAGGACAAGGAAATTTCGATGGTATGCGGCAGACAGTATGAAGGGTTTTATAAAGCTTCGAAATATCTTTTGGAAAAAGGATATCGAAAGATTGCATATTGTACAGGAACAAGAGCAGTGACCCTTCAGGATAAAGGAATTAATATCGACAGCGATCGCTATAGAGGATATATGGACGCGCTTGCTCAAAGCGGAATTGCGGCAAATACGGCATGGCTGTTTTCGGGAGTGAGGGAAATGGAAGACGGGCGAAAGATTATGCGGAAGATTTTGGAACTTTCCGAAAAACCGGATGCGGTAATTGCCGGAAGTGATGAGGTTGCGGCAGGCATGGTGATGGAAGCGCTGAAGAATGGTGTAAAAATACCACAGGATATTGCGATTATGGGAGTAGATGATCAGCCATTGGCATCCTATCTCCAGATTCCGTTAACAACGATATGGCAGCCTGTACAGGATGAAGGCCGATGTGCGGCAAAAGAAATGGTTCGTCAATTAAAAGGTGAATCAGAAGGAATAAGAAGAAAAGAGTTGGATTTGAAGCTGATAGTCAGACAGTCGGCATAAATCGGACAGAAACCGGTATGAAAATAGAACCGGTTTTTAAAAACAAAAAATTGGTAACGATACCAAACGAAAAACAGAGACGTATTTGTAAACGAAAAACACAAATAAAGAAACTAAAAATGATTAAAAAAGAGGAAATGGTAGTATTAGCAAGAATTGATCAGCGTTTGATTCATGGGATTATCGTAAATCAATGGGCGCCGGCGCTTCAGGTGAAGAGATTTATGGTTGTAGACGACATTCTTTGCAGCAATGAAGAGGTAAAAGCGAGTATGAGAATGGCGAAGCCGGCAGGAACGGGAGTATCGGTGATTTCGGCAGAGACGGCGATTGCTAATTTTAAAGCAGGGAAATATGACGGTCAAAGAGTTTTTGTCCTTGTAAAAGAACCGGAAACTTTAATCCGTCTGATTGAAGGCGGCGTAGAGATACCGAAAGTTGATCTTGGGATTATGTTTAATGAAGACGGAAGAACTCCTATTTCTAAATTTATTGCATTAAATGAAAAAGAAAAAGAGGATCTTGAAACGATCAAGGGAAAAGGAATACCGGTTGTGATTCAATATGTTCCGACAGATGCAGAAGAGGCATATTAAGAAACAAGAGATTCGGATAAAAGAGATATGTTTAATGTGATGAGATTTTTCGGAATCGGATTGTTAAAGAGAGATTGAGGTGAAAGATATGGAAGTAATACAAAATATTTTGATCGTGATTTTGGCAGGATATATGACGGTTGACCAGAACGGACCGGTTGTTTTGTCATGGTTTTCGGTAATTGTAGGAATGATATCAGGTTTGATCATGGGCGATATGAATACAGGTCTTATGATCGGAGGAACATTCCAGTTGATGTCGCTTGGCGTTGCAGCTTTGGGAGGAGCATCTGCTCCGAATTATGGTTTGGCGACGATTATAGGAACGTTTATTGCCGTGAGAACCGGAACAGGAGTCGATGCAGCGATTGCAGTCGGACTTCCGGTAGGGCTTCTGGCAATCCAGTTGGAAGTAGTTGTAAGAATTCACATAAATTTTATATCTGATTTTTGATTATCCGCATAAACACTATACTTTCAAGCATTTTGAAATATAGGAAAGCACTCATTTTACCACGAATTTACCACGATTGAATGAGCCTTGATATGACGTAAGAATTTGAAAAGGACACCGTATAGTTTGGTGTCCTTTTACATGAAAATCATTAGTCGCTATTGATTGTTATTATACATTTTGTTAATTGTTCTTATTTCTTTTACGTTTTTTACCGAATAAAACAGCTAATACACCGGTTGAACCAGCAAACATAGAAGTAAACAATCCTACGTTTGTCATATCACCTGTTTTTACAGGGTTCTTTTGTCCGCTAGGCTTTGTTGGAGTAGTTGGCTTGCTCGGTTTCTGTGGCTGTTGTGGACTTACAGGTTTATTTGTTGCTTTTTCTTTTACGGTAACTGTAATTGTTTTTTCAGTAATTGCACCATTTTTATCTACTACACGGAAAGTTACATGATAAGTGCCAGCCTTAGAAGTATCTACATCATTTGCAATAATGTTATCTTTTGTTAAAATAATCGTTCCGTCCTCTTTATCTGTTGCTGTCGCATTTACCAATGGGTCGAACGTATCGCCTACATTCAATGTAACATCATTTGCTGAAATGATTGGAGCAGAGTTAAGGTCGCCTGTATTTTGTTTCACAGTTACAGTAATCGTTTTTTTAGCAGAAGCTCCGTTTTTATCTGTTACTTTATAAGTCACATGGTAAGTACCAGCCTTAGAAGTATCTACATCATTTGCAACAATATTATCTTTTGTCAAAGTGATAGTTCCGTCCTCTTTATCTGTTGCTGTTACATTTGCCAATGGGTCGAAAGTATCGCCTACATTCAATGTAACATCATTTGCAGAAATAGTTGGTGCTGTATTGTCTTCTCCTTGTGAGTTTAACGATAATTCCACTTTTAAAACGACGTTTCCGTCTTTATAAGTACCGCAATCATACTCATAAGTAACTGGTTTTTTTACATCATCTACCGTTATAATTCCTGTATCTTTATCTAAAGTTCCATTTGCAGTAACTTTTACTTTTGAAATATCTATTCCTTGTTCAACATCTTTTTTTAAGTCGATTTTATTCCCTTTAATATCAATATAACCGTTGCCTACAAAAGCATGATTATTTTCAAGAACTTTATTCTCTCCGACATTTAACCAGTATAAATCATCGCAAATTAATTTTTTAATTTTTGTGTTTTTACTTATATCAAGACCTCTTATCCCTTGTTCAAAAATTTCACCGCAACGTAGCATTTCAAGTTCTAAATTATTGCTTAAATCTAATTTTTTAATAGTTGTATCATGACAAAAAAGGCGTGTCAGTTTTGTGTTTTTTGTTACATCTAATTCAGCTATATTTGTCATATAACATGATAGTTGTTTCAAATTAGGGTTCTTACTTATATCAAGTGTTTTTACTTTTGTATCTCCTATATCTAAAGTGACTAATTGCGGATTATGTGTGACATCAAGTTCCATTAATCCTGTATTGCTACAAGATAGTTGTTCTAAGTTAGGATTGTTTGTTACATCTAAATTGGAAATAGAGGTACTATCTGCAAATAACGTATTCAATTTTTCATTCTTAGATACATCAAGACTGTTAATTGATGTATTATCGCAAACGAAAGCTTCCAAATTCGGATAACGTGTTAAATCAACGCTTCCTACTTTTGAAGAACGACAATCTAATCTTTTTAAAGATGAGTTTTTAACCGGACTTAAGTCTGAAACAGAAGTCGTAGAAACATCTAAAGACTGCAAATTTGTTAGATATTGAATACCCTCTAATGAAGATATCGTTTTCATACCATGTAAGTTTAAGAATTGGGCTTTTGATATTTCATCAACAGATAACACACTATCGCCGTCTTTATCAAATTCTGCAATGATTTGTTCTCTAAATACTTTGTCTGGAAAATGTGTTTCATCAATAGCAATGCTTCCAGCTTTTACTTCTGTATTTTTGCTTGCTTCAACGGTCTTATCTTCGGTAACCACTTCTTTTTCTGGTGTTGCAGGTGTTTCCTGTTTTGCACTTTCTTCTTTTAAAGTTTCTGCATTTTCAGCAGTTTCTTCCTGTTCCTTGTCTGTTATATTCTCTTGTACTTCTGCGTTTTCTGTTTTCTGTTCCACAGGAACTTGCTCTGTCTTGTTTTCTTCTACAACGGCTTCCTGCACAACTTCTGTGTTTTCCTGTGCCATGACAGGAGTAGGAAGCCCTGTAAGTGCAGTTGTTGTTCCAATCATCAATGCGGAACTTACTGCAAGGACTTGTTTTTTCTTCATAGTTTGTTCACTCCTTATTTTTCATAAATTCTTTGCATAGAAAAACGCACAAACTCCCCCTTATAACTGGATAATCTGTGCGTTCTGTTTATTATTGATAGAATTGAAAAAAGGGCAGAATTTACTTGTCTGTCTGTCGCAAGCGTAACAATGTGTGAACATGACTGTCACCCCTTTCTTTCAAAAAATCTCAATTCTTACTTCTATACAAAAACATTATACTGGAAACAAACACCTCTTTCAATCTTTTTATGCGTGCAAGATAAAAAAATTGAGACATCACACTTTTCCTTTTTTCCTCTTGAGTACCCACAACAGAAAAGAAAAAGCCCTGTCAAGAGCTTGCCACCATTGGTGGTGCTTTGCACTCTTGATCGGGCTTTTTGTTTGCTGTATCTTCTCGCAAGAGGAAAAAGATTACTCGTCCTCATCATCAAAATGGTTATTCCTTAATACTTCCCGTAACAGTTCCATATCCTCTTTTGAGTTCGGATTTATCATTTTCACGACTTGATAAGGTGTCCTATATTTATGTCCCTCTATGCTTTCCCCAAACATATCCATGCTGTATAAATCATCATAGCGGTCTAACAGTTTTTGAAACTTCAAATGCTGGATAAATTCTTTGATTGGGTAAAGGTCGGACGCTACAATGCTTTTCCCGTTGATGTAGTCGGTAATATATTCCCGTAACTTTTCCAACTCATATTCCAGCCATTCTTCCTCGCTGTCAAAGAAGTTGTCATAATGCCCATGTTTTAGTTCTGCATTTAATCGTTCTTCAATTCTTAAAAACTGACAGACTTCCTTTTCGGCTTGATTAACATACTTCCATTCTCCCGACAATAATTCATTGGGTGTTACACCCAGCACGTCCATTATCTTTTCTAATGTATCAAAGGTAGGATAATTCACACCTCGTTCAATCTTGGAAAGGCTCTGCATATTGATACCGATTTTGTCTGCCAGTTCCTGTTGTTTCATTCCTCTGTGTTTTCTTATGGTCTGTATGTTCTCTCCTAAGAAACTGATTTTCTTTATATAACCCTCCATGACTTAGTATAATCGCTCCTTTCGTTGCTTTTCTCATCACTTATAAGCATATCATACTTAATATATATCTAAAAGTCAACAAAAACTTCTTGACAAGTAATTCTAATGGCGTTATTATCGTATCAGATAGAGTGATTAAGCACGCTAGGGTCAATCACACGCTTGAGTAAGCACAAAAAATATGTATTTTCACTTTGATAGCATGAATAAACATGGACTATCAGACCGAAAATAAGGTTTCTGACTGGGGCTGTTCCGTTTAGCCACGAGCCTTACAAGGCTCGTGAGCGTTAAGAACGGAGCAGACACAGGAAGAAAGGGAACGCCTTTCGGCGTTCGTAAAGGGCGTATATGTAACACCGCCCTGCGCATACATGTCATAGTACCTAGAAACTGT
>OKTP01000641.1_pt1 | contig 10909 bp, 10 predicted proteins | sample 1606291 | NCBI WGS metagenome assembly OKTP01 (sample SAMEA3879558, study PRJEB24766) | human gut metagenome | biome: human-associated habitat; feature: feces | place: USA | collected 1985/1987
TTCTGAATACACCGCTAAAGCTTTCACGGAACCACGCGACTATCGCGTGGTTTTCTTGATACAAAAAGACGAAACGCATCTACGCACGTTTCGTCATTTTTCTGCCTTCATATACATTGTAAAAACCATTTTCAATCCGAAGCTTCAAAAACTTTCGGTCATCGCGACAATATCGTTCTTTCACAACCCCTGTGCAATACAAAAGTTCTGTCCTTGTCGAAATATAACATCTGTATTTAGCATCGAGTGAAATTACCGTCAATTCATCTTCTTTCAACTCAAGATAAATGTAATCTTCCTCCGGATCATATTTTTCAACCCTGCACTGCCTTGTCGCTTCATCAAAAATTCCATCTGCCGATATGATTTTTTCCATACGCAGATCTACGGGATTTCCTTCGTACATCGTTCTTCCTCCTGCCTGCCTCTATCTGACTTTCCGCTTTTTAAAAAACTACATACGTTCTTTTTTAATTTTCTCAAGTTCTTCAAAAATATAGTCGTTCAACACTTTTATATAGGTTCCCTTCATACCGGAAGAACGAGATTCAATTACTCCCGCACTTTCAAACTTACGCAGCGCATTCACAATAACCGAACGTGTAATGCCTACTCTGTCAGCTACTTTACTTGCGACAAGAATACCTTCCGTTCCGCCGAGCTCATCAAAAATGTGAATAATCGCTTCTAACTCCGAAAATGACAGTGTACTGATCGCCGATTGCACGATATGTTCTTTTCTTGTTTCTTCCGCACTTTCTTCATTTACAGAACGAAGCATCTCCAAACCGACAACAGCAGTTCCGTATTCGCTCAAAATAATGTCGTCTATCGAATACGTCTTATCTTGCTTATAAATAAATAATGTTCCAAGCCTCTCTCCCGCAATATCAATCGGAGTTACGATTGCCTGGCACCCCTGCACCGCCTCTGCTGAAAATCCAAGTGTCTCCAGATTCACATTTTCTTTTGTAGAAAGAATGCTTAAAAGTCTTTCATTTAACATCTGATCGATATGAGATCCGACAGCCTCTGTGATCAATTCACTGATTTCCTGAACATCCGGGCTTTTACTTACGCCGAGAATCTTCCCCTTTCTGCTTACCACAAGAACATTTGAATCAAATATCATTAAATACGACCTTACTTGAATTATTGTTATGAAGCAATTTATTAATTTTTCTTGTTTTGTCTAACAGTTGTACGCTCATTATTTCCTCCGTTTGCTTCTTACAAGCCAATAATTGTATACACAAATCCAGATAAATATATAGATAATAATATGCTATCACACAATTTTTCTGATTTCAATACATTTCCGCAGTTTTATTTCTTATTTTTTATTTTTTTTATTTATAATCCGAATGCCTCTGTTTTTGTTTGGTTTCCACTCTATTTCCCGATTGTTTTTACATATCCGCATTTTTCATCTGCACATACGAGTTTATTTCCTTTTTCCAACATGTAACCGCCGCAGTCAGGACACTTTTCTTTCGACGGCTTCTGCCACGACATGAAATCACACTCCGGATTATTTTCACATCCGTAATATTTTCTGCCTTTCTTTGTCTTACGAATCACAACGTCCTTTCCGCATACCGGACAAGGTACGCCTATCTTTTCAAGGTATGGTTTCGTATTTCTGCATTCCGGAAACCCGGGGCATGCCAAAAATTTTCCATGAGGCCCGTACTTGATTACCATGTTTCTTCCACATTCTTCGCAGATCACATCTGTCACTTCATCTTCGATCTTGACACTTTCAAGCTCGATCTCCGCACGTTTTACCGCCTCATCCAGATCCGGATAAAAATTACGGATCACATCTTTCCATGCAACCTTTCCTTCCTCAACCATATCTAAAAGGCCTTCCATATTTGCCGTGAAATTTGCATCCACAATACTTGGGAAAGATTGTTTCATAATATTGTTCACCACTTCCCCAATTTCCGTCAAATATAAATTTTTCGCCTCTTTTGTCACATATCTGCGCCCAAGTATGATTGAAATCGTAGGGGCATACGTACTCGGACGCCCGATTCCAAGTTCCTCCAACGCCTTTACAAGACTGGCTTCTGTATAATGCGCCGGCGGCTGTGTAAAATGCTGTTTTGTATCAAAATCTTCTCTTGTAAATACAGAATCCATACTTAAGTGTCCTACAAGAACATTACTTTCCTCTTTTTCTTCATCAGCTTCTGTATAGACAGATCTAAACCCGTCAAATACACATCTTGATGTCGAAACCGAAAAACGATACTGCCCGGCTGCAATCTTAACCGAAGTAGATTCATATTGCGCCGGCATCATACGGCTTGCCGCAAAACGTTTCCATATCAGTTGATACAAACGGAACTGATCTCTTGTGAGAGATTCTTTGATCGAAGCCGGAGTTCTGCTGATATCCGTCGGACGGATCGCCTCATGTGCATCCTGTATTTTCTTTCCTTCCGCCTGCTTCGTCTGCCCCGCCGCAATATACTTTTCTCCGTAAACAGAAGCGATATATTCTCTTGCCGATGCGTCCGCTTCGTCTGCGATTCGAGTAGAATCCGTACGAAGATAATATCAACACCTTCATAAAGCTGCTGCGCAATGCGCATCGTCTTTTGAGTTCCGAAATTCAGAGCCTTCGCCGCTTCCTGCTGCAGTGTACTCGTAGTAAACGGAAGAGGAGCTTTTCTGAACCGCTCGCTCGTTTTTATATCTGAAACTTTGAATTCTGCATTCTCGATCTTTTTGACAATCTCATTTAATTCCTGCTCTGATCTGATCGTCATTTTTTTCTGATCTGTTCCGTAAAACTTTGCTGTAAGAGGGCGCTTTTCCCCTTTTATCTTCAAAATCACGTCAAGTGTCCAATACTCTTCCGGAATAAACGCATTAATCTCCTCTTCTCTGTCTGCCACAAGACGAAGCGCTACCGACTGCACACGCCCCGCGCTCAGTCCGCGTTTTACTTTTGCCCAAAGAAGCGGGCTGATCCGGTATCCGACCATACGATCCAGAACGCGGCGTGCCTGCTGCGCATCAACTAAATTCATATCAATATCCCGCGGAGCTTTCAAGGATGCCTTCACTGCATTTTTTGTAATCTCATTAAAGGTAATCCTACGCATCTTCTTTTCATCTAATTTCAGCGCAGTCGCAAGATGCCACGAAATCGCCTCTCCTTCACGGTCAGGGTCAGTTGCCAGAAATACTTTGTCCGACTTCTTCGCCTCTTTCCGCAAAGCCGCAAGAATATCGCCTTTTCCCCTTATTGTAATGTATTTTGGTTCGTAATCGTGTTCTACATCGATTCCAAGTGAACTTTTCGGAAGATCCCGTACATGTCCCTGAGAAGCCGCAACTGTATAATTGCTGCCCAAAAACTTTTTGATCGTTTTCACTTTCGCAGGAGACTCCACGATAACAAGATAATGTGCCATAAAAAATTACTCCTCCATCTGAGCGGTATGTGCCCATTTTTAACCCAAAGCTGTTTTTATGATTTTCAAACTCAAATCAAACTGCAGGAAAATTCATTTTAAACAATAATATAATGATTTTTTGATATTTCCCGTATGTACCCGCGCAATTCCAAAGAAACCAATATTTCCATCACCTGACGTACTTCCAGTTTTGTTTCTTTCAAAATTTCTTCCACGCTCTTTGGGTACAAACCGAGACAACTATACAACAATTCCTCTTGAGTTTCAAGCATTTTTTTATTTTTACCTTCTTTCTCTGTTTTTTTACCTGATAATCCCAATTCTTCCAAAAACATTTCCGGTGAAAGTAAAATTCCCGCTCCCTGACGGATCAATTCATTACATCCGATACTCATCCGGCTATTTACAGGACCCGGAAGCGCATACACTTCTCTCCCTTGTTCTAATGCCAGATCGACTGTAATAAGCGAGCCGCTCTTCTCTCCCGCTTCCATAACAAGCACAACATCTGACAATCCGCTTATAATTCTGTTCCGAGCCGGAAAGTTTTGAGGAAACGGAGGCGTTCCAGGCGGCATCTCGGAAATAATTCCACCTCCTTGTTCCAATATATCTACATAAAGCCCGATATGCTCCCTCGGGTAACAAACGTCTACGCCACACCCCAATACCGCGAATGTTTTACCATTTCCAAGAAGCGCCCCTCTGTGACCCATTCCATCTACGCCGCGAGCCATTCCACTTATAATCTGCACCCCATGTTCTGCCAAAACTTTTCCAAAATCAACTGCATATTTTTCACCATAAGGAGTACATCTCCTCGCTCCCACGAGAGCCGCCTTTTTCGCAGCTTTATCCGGAAGGCTGCCTTTTACATAAAGTGCATAAGGATAATCCGAAATCCGTTTTAATTTTTCCGGATATTCATCCGTAAAATGCGGAATAAAACGAATTCCTTTTTCACACAGACTTTCATACTCTTTTTCCGGATCCTGCCGTTTTGCCTTCAAAATTTTATCTTGCTCTGATTCGTTTAAAAATTCTATTTTTTTCAGCTGTGTTTCTTCTATATAATAAATCGCTTCTGCTGTTTTCATGCATTGACGCAGGCGGATTTTTTTTCGCAAATTTATTCCCTGTATTTTAGCAAACCAATATTCGTACTTCATACATTCTCCTTTTATTTCATACTTTATTTATCTATTCACATTTCACATTACTTCGCCTCGACCGTTCTCTTCACTTCCGTTTTCATTTTATCCTCCTATACAGTATATTTCCTGTTATCCATTCTATATCCAAGCGCTTCTTGCAAGTGCTTTACTTTGATCGCATCACTTTCTTCTAAATCTGCAATCGTTCGCGCTGTTTTCAAAATCCTGCTATATCCCCGGGCCGTCAAATTCATAACCGAAAAGGCCTGCTCCATCACCTTTTTTTCTTTTGTTCCCAACTTGCAATACTTATTTAAAGCATCCCCTTCCAACATTGCATTTGTTAAATTTCCTGTTTCCTTATATCGTATTCTTTGCATCTCTCTGACCCGGCAAATTCTTTTTCGTATTTCTTTTGAACTTTCGCCTTTCTGCTCATCTGATAAATGCTCATATTTTACTTGAGAAGCTTCCACACATAGATCGATCCTATCCAGAAAAGGACGGCTGATACGATTCTGATACGCTTGGATCTGCAAAGGTGTACATGTACAATTTGCATTCGGAAAACATCCACACGGACACGGATTCATAGCTGCCACAAGCATAAAATTTGCCGGGAATGTATAATTTCCGTATGTTCGCGACAGATTCACATACCGCTCTTCCAATGGTTGTCGAAGCACTTCCAACGTATCTCTGCGAAATTCAGGGAGTTCATCAAGAAATAAAACGCCTTTATGAGCAAGGCTGATTTCTCCGGGATGCGGAATCGTTCCTCCTCCGATCAAAGCAGCTTTTGTTGCCGTATGATGCACTTCACGAAACGGACGGTCTACAATCAGCGGGGTTTTCTCATCAACTAACCCTAATACACTGTATATTTTTGTAATCTCCAAACTTTCTCGCAAATCAAGCGGCGGCAATATCCCGGCAATACATTTTGCCGTCATTGACTTTCCACTGCCCGGCGGACCGATAAGAAGAAGATTGTGCCCTCCTGCAACTGCGATTTCCGCTGCTCTTTTTACAAATTCCTGACCTTTCATATCTGCAAAATCAGGAAATTTCGTTTCTTTTTGAACTGTTTTTCTCAAATTCCCACAATCCGTTATCTCTTTATTTTGTATCTTCTTTCTCTTTCTTCTGTTTTGCATTGCCTCAACCGCTTCCTGCAAAGTCGCAGCTCCTACAATTTCCATTTCACTGACAAGCGACGCTTCCGTTACATTTTCAGACGGAACAATACACTTTCTCACCCCTTTTTCTTTCGCTTCCATTACGATCGGCAAAACTCCAGACACTTTCTTCACACTTCCTCCAAGACTGAGTTCTCCGATAATCAGACAGTCTTTCTCCGGCTTTTCAATCTGTCCTAATGCAGTCAATATCGCCGCGGCGATCGGCAGGTCAAAAGACGCGCCGTGCTTTCGCATTGTAGCCGGTGATAAATTCACAACAGTCCGCTTTGCCGGATACTCAAATCCCGAATTTTTAATTGCAGTTCTCACCCTTTCTCCCGCTTCTTTTACTTCCGATGACAAATACCCCACCATATGGAATACCGGCAGGCCGTTCGATATATCTGCCTCTACATGAATAAACGCCACCTCAAGACCTTCAATCACCGCAGATAAAATTGTACTGAAACTCATTTGCACTCCTTTCTATGAGCTTCCTGTTCTCCTTTGTTAAAATAACAAGATCTTCTATCGTTTATACTGTTGATTTATACACTATTTATTATAGAAGAAACACCACTTAAAATAATTGAATTCCAACCGATCCGGTCAGACACCTCTTTCAGAGGTCAGATTGCCGAAGATGAATTTCTTCGGGAATGTAGATTTATGATAATTCATAAAAAAATGAGCGTCAAGAAAAAAATGAAAATTTCACGAAATGACAGAATTTATTTCCCAGTTTACAGATGGAAAAGCACAAACAACATGTCTTTTACATAGACTATATCAAATGTGCTAAGAGGTGTTATCTTGAAATCATTTCCAAATCCGCTCACGCCGTCGGAAGAAAAATATTATATCCGAAAATACACAGAAGGTGACCTCGAGGCAAAACACATCCTGATCGAACGCAATCTAAGACTTGTCGCACATGTAATCAAAAAATATCAAAATTCCGAAGAAGATCCCGAAGACCTGATCTCTATCGGCACAATCGGACTGATCAAAGCCGTTGTCACTTTTAATCCTGACAAAGGAAACCGCCTCGCCGCCTATGCTTCCAGATGCATAGAAAATGAAATTCTTATGTATCTTCGTTCCAAGAAAAAAGCCGCAAAAGAAATCTCTCTTTATGAACCAATCGGCACTGACAGAGAAGGAAACGAAATAAAATTATATGATATTATCGAGACTGATGAAGAAGAAGTTGCCGAAAAAATTCACCTAAAAGAAAATATACAGACACTTTATGAAAAAGTCGAAAAAGAATTATCGCAGCGGGAACGTATTATTTTAAAAATGCGTTACGGACTCTATAACGGAGAAGAATATACGCAGCGGGAAATTGCAAGACAACTTGGAATTTCCCGTTCTTATGTCTCACGAATCGAAAAAGGGGCTGTGGAGAAACTACGGAAATCTTTTTCATGATCTCAAAAATACCTATATACATGTAACAAAATTGCTAACACTTATTTTCGGTAATCACCAGAAACGCCAAAAGCCTCTGAAAAATCCAGACTTTGTCTCATCTCCTAGTAAAAGAACTGCCTATCATCAATCTTTCAATGACAGGCAGTTCTTCTGCTTAAAATTCTTATTCAATTTCATTTACGAAAACAGTTTAGTGTACTCTGTCTGTGTATCGGCAATATGATATATATAAACTGTTTTTTCTATCAGTCGATATATAGAAACATACCTTTCAGATATAATCATGTGATACCCCTTTCGGTTCAACCATTTGTCAGGTGTAAGTGAACCAAAATTCGGGTATAACTCCAAACGTTCAATACTATTTAATATCTGATCTGTTACTTTCATCGCAGATTCCACACCGAATTGAAGTAAATAATAGTCCTCAATACTTTTCAAATCTTCCCACGCAGTAGGAAGAATCTCAACCTTATATTGTTCCTGCACGTTCTCTCAATTCCTTTCTTGCTTCGGAGATACTTCTTGTCTTTGCTCCGTTTAACCGTTCTTCTTCTGCTTGCATGATTTTCGCACGAAGTTCCAATGCCTGTTCCCTTTTCTCAAAGGCATCAATATTCATAAATACTCCGTCACCCTCGCCATTTTTTGTTATATAAATCGGTTCACTCGTTGCCCTTGCAAGATTGGAAATCGTAGAATAATCGTTTCGTAATGTTGCCGAAGCTTTAATAATCATTTTCTTCACCCTTATTTTTATATCATTTTATTGATATAATTATATCTTCTTTTTTATATATTATCAAGTAAATCCAATTTATGAAAGAAGAAGTCTTTGGAAAATCCAGACTTTGTCTCATCTCCTATACAAAGAAATCGCTGAAGTATAAAACTTCAGCGATTTCTTTTTCACATTTCTTATATCGACAATCATCATATTCTCTGCTGAATATGATTTTCTTTGATTAACGAAAAAACTGTTCTTATAACTGCGGACCAGCTGAAACAAGAGCTTTTCCTGCCTCGTTGCTCTCATATTTTGCAAAGTTTTTAATAAATCTTCCTGCAAGATCTTTTGCCTTTTCATCCCATTCGGAAGCGTCTGCATATGTGTCACGAGGATCAAGAATGTTTGTGTCAACTCCCGGAAGCTCTGTCGGAACTTCAATGTTGAAGTACGGAATAGTTTTTGTCGGCGCATTTGCGATATCTCCGTTCAAAATTGCATCGATGATACCACGAGTATCTTTAATAGAGATACGTTTTCCTGTTCCGTTCCATCCTGTATTTACAAGATATGCTTTCGCGTTGTTAGCTTTCATTTTCTTAACGAGCTCTTCAGCATATTTTGTCGGATGAAGCTCAAGAAATGCCTGTCCAAAACATGCTGAGAATGTCGGTGTCGGCTCTGTGATACCACGCTCCGTACCTGCAAGTTTTGCTGTAAATCCTGACAAGAAATAATATTCTGTCTGCTCCGGTGTAAGAATCGATACCGGCGGAAGCACTCCAAACGCATCTGCTGACAGGAAAATTACATTTTTCGCTGCCGGAGCTGCCGATATCGGACGCACGATTTTTTCAATATGATCGATCGGATAAGACACACGAGTATTCTCTGTTACACTCTTATCATCAAAGTCAATTTTTCCGTTCTCATCAAGAGTTACGTTCTCAAGAAGAGCGTTTCTCTTAATTGCATTATAAATATCCGGCTCTGACTCTTTATCAAGGTTGATTACTTTTGCATAACATCCGCCTTCAAAGTTAAAGATACCGTTATCATCCCATCCGTGCTCGTCATCACCGATCAAAAGACGTTTCGGATCTGTGGAAAGCGTTGTCTTACCTGTTCCTGAAAGTCCGAAGAAAATTGCTGTATTCTCTCCGTTCATGTCTGTGTTTGCGGAACAGTGCATAGAAGCGATTCCTTTCAGCGGCAGATAGTAGTTCATCATAGAGAACATACCTTTTTTCATCTCTCCGCCGTACCATGTATTCAGAATAACCTGCTCACGGCTTGTAATATTGAACATAGCCGCTGTCTCTGAGTTCAATCCCAGTTCTTTATAATTTTCCACTTTTGCTTTTGATGCATTGTATACAACAAAATCCGGCTTAAAGTTCTCAAGCTCTTCCTCTGTCGGCTGAATAAACATATTCTTTACAAAATGAGCCTGCCAAGCAACCTCTACGATAAAACGGATTGCCATACGTGTATCTGCATTTGCTCCGCAAAATGCGTCAACAACAAACAGTCTCTTATTGGAAAGTTCTTTCAGCGCGATCGCCTTACATGTATCCCATGCTTCCTGGCTTGCCGGATGATTGTCGTTTTTGTATTCATCTGATGTCCACCAAACCGTATCTTTGGAGTTTTCATCCATTACGATAAATTTATCTTTCGGAGAACGTCCTGTATAAATACCTGTCATTACATTAACAGCTCCCAGTTCGCTTTCCTGTCCTTTTTCAAAGCCTTCAAGACTTGAATCTGTCTCTTCTTTAAAAAGCAGCTCATAAGAAGGGTTGTAAACGATTTCCGTAGTTCCTGTAATACCATACTGACTAAGATCAATGTTTGCCATAATATGTCTTACCTCTCTCTTTCTAAAATGTATATTTCACATCTACGCCGCTTAATGCCAGCGTTATGCTTTCATTATACAAAATCATTTTCCAAAAATCAACAATAATATTCATCTATCTCTCTCGATTATATGAAAGTTTTATAAACTGCAAATTCATATGCTCTATTTTATTTCTAAAAAAAACAAAATTACATTTCAATCACCGGAAGTGTCAAAAGGCACATTTGTGGATTTTAAGCGATTGTCAAGGTTTCCGAAAAATCTGGGTTTTGACTCGTCGCCATTTAAAAAATGCAGGATTTTTTTATCAATCCTGCATTTTCTACACGACAAGCCTCTCATAAATTATACATTCAAAATTTCTTTCACGATTTCTTTCATTTTGTCCGAATCGCATTCTCTGTTATGTCTGATCTGAGCATTTCGGATCTCTTTGATCGCATTCGGAATTTCCGTTGCCGACAGGGCGCTCAGCTCATCGATCAATTCAAATTCATCTTTCTTTGCATATTTATCGTCAATGGCAGTCATAACGCTATGGATAAATTTATACGGACTCGCCGTCGAAGCTACGAGACACTTCTTTTCATCCCCACTTTCCTTGCGGTATTGTGCGCATACATGTGCCGCTACCGCCGTATGCGTATCCATCACATACCCTGTTTTCTCATATGTATTTTTAATCGTCTCTTTCGTCTCTTCTTCCGTCGCAAATCCTCCGACAAAATCACCTAACTGTCCGCGCATCTCTTCTGTTATTTCATAAACGCCTTCTTCTTTAAGCTGTCTCATCAACTCGGCATTTTTCCCTGCATCCTGCCCTGCGATTGTATAGATCAAACGCTCCAGATTGCTGGAAATCAAAATGTCCATAGACGGGGAAGATGTCAGGATAAATTCTCTGTTTTTATCATAAACCCCTGTTTTAAAGAAATCAAAAAGCACTTTATTTTCGTTGGATGCACAGATCAGCTTTGCAATCGGCACTCCCATCTGTTTCGCATAATAAGCAGCCAGAATGTTTCCGAAGTTTCCTGTCGGAACCGTCACATTGATCTTTTCTCCCGCTTTGATTTCTTCTGATTTCATTCCGATATAGCCGACGCGTAACA